>Ga0194119_10000400_pt1 | contig 84659 bp, 95 predicted proteins | sample TA2MahC100mmetaG_FD_148620 | JGI IMG/M metagenome (GOLD analysis project Ga0194119, IMG submission 148620) | Freshwater microbial communities from Lake Tanganyika, Tanzania - TA2015018 Mahale Deep Cast 100m | ecosystem: Environmental > Aquatic > Freshwater > Lake | place: Tanzania: Lake... | reverse complement strand
ACTAGATTTATTCTGTTGTATTCTTCTTTGTTCAGCGGATCTACGAGCAGAATGCATAGCACCTTGATTACCTATGGGTATTCCTCCTTTTTTTTTACTTTTTTTTTTTAATTTAATAAATCTTTTAGAAATTTTCATTATATTAATATTAAAATGTTTACTAAATCATCAAATATATATTAAATTTTTTTAATAAATATCAAAAAATCTGACCGTTATGAGTATTTATATTTTGAATTCGTTCTACATATTCAAGTATCTCAATGATCATATTTATATTTACATTATTAAAATTTACTAGATTTCCATCTTTATCTAAAAAGAAAATTTCTAACTCATCTAATTTTGGAAGCAATGATACGTCAAATACTAATTCATAATCAGTTATATCTAAGTCATAATTATTTAAATTTTTATTAATATAAATTTTTGAAAATATAATTTTATCACCTATTTTATTATTTTGTTCTACAATATATTTACTATCTATATTTTTAAAACATAAAAAAATATAATCCATTACATCAGTTGAAAATAATTTATTAATTTTTTTTTTATATATTTTACCACTTCTTGTAATATACCCTATTTTTGATGGAATAATATCGTAATTATCAATTATCATATTAGTATGTTGGACATTATATTGATATGGAATTTGTGTAAATCCAGTAAAAATAGGATTATTCTGTGTATTATGTGGTGATTGATGATTATAATAAGGTCTATTTATTTTGCGTATTGTTAAATTATCACCTGTGTTATTTAAAGGATAAAAATTAGTAAATATAGATTTATTATTTTGAAGATCTAATTCTATTGTTGAAAAATCACTATTAACATATGATACTTCAAATTTAATATTATTAAAAAGATCATTATTATTATCTATTGATATTGTTCCTCCAAAACCTTGATATCTACCTTTTATTGTTATGTTATTATAATAAATTTTATTTTGTAAATTATTTTGTATTGAATCATATGATTCATTTTGCATAAACAATTCAACTGTAAAAATATATTCATTTGTTTTATTAATCATTTTAAAATTATACGGATTATCAATAGATATTCTATTTTTAGGAAATAATGGATCACAATTTGTAAATACACCACTTAATAAATTACTATTATTTATTTTGACATAACATTTATATATATCAATATTTTGAGGATTTTTGAATGTAGTTTTAAAACCATTTATAATTGTTAAGATATAATCCATAGTAGCATTTTTGTCATTACCATAATAAAATAATTGCATATTATTAAATATATTGTCATTTGATGCTGTCTTATTAAGGGTAAAAAACACCCATCTGTAATTTATATAATTATCAATCCATTCTTCACTTTGTTCTGGATTATTACCATTATTAATCGGTTCATAAACACCTGAAATAGGAATATCATATATATTATGTTCTAAAAAATTTAAATTGTCTTCTTTTTGAATCATCTCAATATTATAAATACCATCTGGTATGGGTTTAATATATTTATTATTATGTTCTATTTCATAATTAACATTATTGAATAAATTAGTTCGTTCTATTGTTTGAAATCCAATATTGGGCACCACGATACCTTTCATACCTGATATACTAATTTTTTTACTAGAATTTGAATTAAAAGCATTTATACCACACTTATTTATTCCATATAAATCTATATTTTGTTCAGATTGATAATATATCTTAGTGTACCATTCTCCATTAACTATAATATTTTGTGTAGATAGACAATTACATATTATATTATTTTTATTGTATATATTTAATAATTCATCTGTTCCAGATTTATATGTAGGTTCATAACTTGGAATATTAAATCTATTATTAGAAGTTATAGTCATTGGATTAATTAAAAGAATAACAGGTAAATCATTTTTATATTCATATTTTATAGGATTTTTTAAAGTTATCTTCAAATATTTTGAATTAGAAACTGGGTAAAAATTATCAACACTTAATATAATGTTTGTCTCCTCATGCAATATATCATCTATATCTATATCGGAATTTATATTGGATAAACTTTGAATATAATTAATGAATATAGAGTTATAACTTCCATAATTAATTTTAATTACCATTCCTGGTTCTATATTAATTATTTCTTTAGAATTACCTGATGACCAATTATCTTTAAGATAAATAACATTTTGTCCCTTTACAGTAGTATTTGTTGATAATTGATTTATTAGAATTTGTTTTTTATATATCGTAGTATAATAATCTTTTATTAAAAAAGGTGTTCCACGATAAACAGTGTGTTTTAATTTAAATTTAAGTTTAATTTTAAAAATGCGATATACTGGATTTGTTATTGTATCTGTTTTTGTGATTATAATTCCATTGCTTCTTTGATATTTAGGAACTAGTTCACTTAATATTTTTTCTCTATCACTAACGTTTAACATAACAGGATCACACGATTCAATTACATTGTTTTGAATTTCTTGATTATATTCCATATTTTCTATATTTGAATTGCGTAGCTCATCTATATATATAAAATTAAATAAAATTATAAAATTAGTAAGATTACATCTATTAAAAGTTTCATATATTTTAGGTATGTTTGGCAAAATAATAAATACTTCTTTATCACTTAATATTTTTTCATTTCCATAATTTCGCATATTAGAATCAAACCAAACAAATCCATATAAAAACTCAGTTTGATTATTTATAAATATTTCCAATTTATCTATAATATTACCATATATTTGTGGAGTGCATAATGTTGAAATTGTGTCCTTATCAATTGTGTTATTTGTAAATGCATCTTTAATAACATCATCACTTAATATATTTTTGAAAATATTACTATAATATTGTATAATAACTCCACTAGGATTTTCATTATTTCCATATATAAATTTATTTTGATACTGAATACTCTCAATGTGATAATTTTTAGAACCACATATATAAAATATATTATCTGTGCGTCTTATTTGATATTGATTTAAATTTAATATATTATTATCCATTTCAATATTCCAATTTAAATTTATCATGATATTATTTATTGGATTTAAATCAACAATTAATTGATAAATATTTAATATTCTAAATAAATCGGTCATGTTAGGATTTGCTGTTTTTAAAGAATTAAGATTAGGTGCTATATTTAAATCTTCGTAGCAAAATTTTAATAAATTTGCTGTATCAATCATGTTTATCATAACTCGGTAACTTCCTTCATCTATATATTTATCTTGATTATGATATATATGATTTTTAAATATAGTAATATGATATCCATTTTTAAAATTATCAATATTTTGATTATTTAAATTGTATAGTTTCATAAATATTGTCTCAATATTATCTATTTGATTAAAGTTTAATGCCTTATCTTGTGTATCTATATTTTTAGGAATAATTTGTAAAATAGTTTTATATTTTAAATAAGTATCATATAAGTAAATGCCTTTATTATTATCATCTATTTTTATAATTTTGCTTGTTAATTTATTAATATTTTTTTTATCATTAGTAAATATAAATGTCCCATTTATTAAATTATTTATATTATAATTTTCTAGTTTTATATATGCAATGTATTTTTTATTATATTGTATATAATAATCATTATCAATTGAAGTTTTTAGAACTTTACCTATTTTTAAAAAATTATTATCATAAATATCAATATTTGATTTAAAAATGAATCTATCTATAGATTCTAATTCAAAACGATAAATATTTTTATTACTTATATCAATGTAATTATCAGTTATATCAAAATATAAATGACGATCTCCCTTAGTCCATATTAATATATTATTATCGTCAATAAACCAAGGTAATATTTTTTTAAAAATAAATTTATTTATTATATTTGATATAACACTAGATATATTATTAGAAGTTAAATGAGGATTTGTATATGATATATCTTCGGTTAACTCACTGATTTTTAAATGATTTGATAGTAATGTATTTTTATGACTGTTTAATATTAAGTCAACTAATGGTTGATTATTATCATTTACGCCGTTAATAAAAAAATTATTATTCACTATTGATATCATATCAGCAATCGTTTTTTCAGGTAGATTCATATTATCAGTGGGTCCTAATTGAATAGAAACACCTAATTCTACTAAGGCTAAACGATATACAATGAAGCTTAAATACATCTCAAAAGAAATCATTGATTTAACATTATTAACATTATAACTATAGACATTAAAATAATCTCGTTGCACACTTGGTTTGATTTTAATGTTATCCAAGTATACTATATCACCTATATTATAATCTTTAATATTTGAAACTTCTACATATAATTTATTTTGTATTATATTATCTGACCCATATGTAAAATACATTTTTCTTATGCCTCTTATATTATATTTAATTTCATTATTGAAATTATATCTCCAATCTATTTGTTGGTTATTATTTTGATAATCAAATTGATTAATAAGATCAATTGTATTCAATCCGAGTATTTTATATGGTGTATCATATAATCCTTGTTGATTTTTACCTGAAAAAAAACAATATTTATTTGGTATTAAGAAATCAACATCAATATCTTTATTCGTAAATTCAAATGAATAATTATATTTAAAATAAATTTCAAAACCAGACTGTGTATTGTTAACTTGTTGAATTGGCCAATAATTAAAAGGAATAAATTTATTATAATTAGTGATATCTATATTATTATTTTGATTATCAAATTTATAAAATTGATATGATTGTAGATTAAATTTATTAATTAAGTCTAATAAAAAAATTTTATTTGTATGCTGATATAATAATTTAAGATAATTTTTATAACCTAATCTAATGATATCATATGTTGGCAGAGTATTATGAATTTTATATATTTCTGGATATTCCATAAATCTTCCCCATTCATCTGGAACAATCATCGCTATTACTTTTGACTTAAAAAAATAAATAATATCGCCTACAAAAAAAGGATGACTTATTTTATTGTCTCCTGTCATTTGTATATCTATCTTATAATTACCATAATCATTTGAAAATTTATCAATTATTTTGGAAACTCTACCCATTTTATAACTTTCGTATTGATAATAGACATTATTTATGACAATACAATTTTCAAATAATTCTATGTTATTAGCAATACCACTATTAAATATAACCTCATTATTATTATAGGAAAAACTATTATTAAAACGATTTAACAAAGATATACCTGAATAAATACTATTACCTCTTAAATTTGGATAGTCTTTTCTAAATAAGTTAGGATTTAAACTCGTTTTTCTTAATAGTGATTCAATATCATTTAAAAATGGTTCATATTTCAGATTATTTTTGTCAATATTATTTGGATACATTACACGAATTGTGTATTGAAGAGTGGGTAATATTCTTACAGTTAATTCTTGAGATAATAAATCAGTAAGTTGTGATGGAATATTATCAATCATTTTATTTAATTTAATAAATATAATCTGATTATTTTGTATTATTGAATTATCTATTTGAATAAATAAATATGTATTTATATTATCATAAATAAATTTATAATATTGGTCATTGAGTTTTTTTTTATAACATTTAATATCAAGTTTTTTAGTATTTTTATCTAAAAATATTTTAAATTCTATCTTCATATAATTAGGATCATTTATTAATTCATTTGTTATACTCACATTTTCCAATTGTTTTTTAAAATAATTATATTTTTGATAATATATACTATTTAATTTTTTTTCAAGCATAGTTATAAATTCAATATCATTATAGTATCCATTATCAATAGATATTTCGTATATAGGATATAATTGATATGTTTCTAAATTCTGCATATTAAATTTAGAAGGTATTGGTTTTATGTAATTTCTATTATAATTAGTATATTTGTGTGTTATTTTTGTAGTAGTTGTTGTAATAGTTGTTGTCAAAGTTTTATTTATATTTATTGTTACTAGTTTAGTAATACTTATTGTTAATTTCTGTAATTCATATATATCTGTGCTAGAAGTTTGAGAAGTTTTATTATATATTTCTGAATTTTGTTCATTAACTGTAACTGTATTTGTTGTATTATTTATTTTTTCTTCACTAGAATAATTATAAAATTTTGAAGAATCTTCTATATATAGAAAAAAACCACTATTATTTAAATATTCAATTTGAAAATTATTGTCTTTTTCAAAAAGTATAGAATAATTACAAGGATTATAGTAAAAAGTTAATGCCGTGCCTAGTATTTTATCATCTTCTGTTATTAATTGAGAACTATTATTAGCTAATAAAAAATTATTTGATTTTGTTATAAGTTTTACTTGATAATTCTTACTAAAATGAATATCAGTAATATCTATATCTGTTTTTAATGATATTTGAAAAAAAAATATATCAAGACTTTTATCATAAACTCCATTATTAATTATATCAGCCTGAAAAACAATTTTGTTAGAACCATCCATCTTATTATCAAATTGAATATAATCAGTTATATTTGTTAATGTCAAATTTTGTAATAGTGTCTTACTCATATTTGTAGTAGGTGTTGTCACATATTTATTACCGTTAAAATCTGTTTTATGTGGTTCAATTACCATATTTACGATGATATCATTAACTACACCTATCCTCTCATAACTAGAAGTAATCGTAAAAGGTATAATATTTGGATAGCTTGTAGATTGTTCATCTATATAAGGAAATAATATAGGTTCTAATGTTCCTGTATAATTGAGAATAAAAGGTGATATGTTAATTGTAAGATTATTAAAACCAAATATTAATACTGAATTACTATTAAAAGTCAGTGTAATGTTATTTTCAAAATTAACTACAGGTTTAGTTGTTATTCCTAAAGTTATTCGTTTATTACTATAAGTGCATTTCCAACCAATAGCTCTAGTAATATTAGTATTACCTGATATCCAATAAGGTATTAATGTATTCAGTCGTTCAGCAATATGAGTTGCTAAAGTAGCATAAGTATAATATCCATTAACTAAACGTACAGTAGTTTCATTTATATTGCCTTCACTTTTTATTGTAAATGTATTATTATCATTATAAATATTATAATATGGTAAAGTGCCTACATAACCGGTTAAAAACATATTGTTCATATAGTTTGATAATGTTAATCCAGAATATTCAGCATAATAATAATATATTCCATTATTATCACCCATATATTTAACTAATGTAGTAGTTATATCCTCAATTACCATATTATTCACAATCGGTTTAGCAACTATATTAGTATTAATATATTTTAATGGATCAATAATTGAATCAGGTCGTATGCCAATAATATATGTTATTATATCAGGATTAATAAATGTATTAGCTTTAATTAAATCAAGTGTAATTAAACGATAAATTTCATAATCATAACGTAATATATTTTTCACTTTCTCTTTTGTTTCTGCATAATAACCCATACTAAAATAATATGTATCATTTTTATACTCTGAATATGATATAATATCGTTATTATTAATAAATTCTATATCAGTTATAGATTTTGGATTTTTAGCGTAAAATTTATTTACATTATCTGGCTCATAAATATTAGAATATTTTGTTGGATTAAAATTTAAAAGTGATACTTTTATACCTAAATTATATTGAATAACTGGATCAAAATTATTTAATGAACCATTAAATATTGATTTTTTATTTATATCCGAAATTGTTAAATCCTGTAATTTCCCTATTAAAATTTTCATATTATCAACTGTATGCATGTATAAATCAAAATAAATTGTACTGTCAGAATTATTACTATATTTATCCATATTACCCAATTTCATTGTAATATTATCCATCCAATTTACTGTGGTTAATTCCATTTTATAACTATCATTATTTACATATAATATATAATCATTTGAATAGATCAAAGGCATTTTATTATTTAATGTTGATATAGGTTGAATTAAAATTGGCATATTTTTATGATTGATTAAATCATTGATTATATCTAATGTATAAATATAATATAATTTATCATTTGAAAAAATATCATTTTTTGAGTTGGTGCTAAATGTTTCTAGTTTTTTATTATATTGAATAAGATAATAATAGGCTAATTCAAATATATTTTTATTTGATAAATAATAAAATGTATTATCATCTTTTATACTATTCAGAATATTAGTTAAAATAAAATATATATCAGTTGCTAAATAAATATTAGGATATACATTTTTATTTTTATTCTGATAATATCCATTAGAATAATTGTTATTATCTATTATTGCTTTTTTATAAAATAGATCATAATTAATGCGGTTTCCTACATATTCTATATTACTGACTAGATTCATATCATTATGTAATATAAATCTAAATTTATTATTAATTTGAAATTTATATTGTCCTATTGAATATTCATCATTATTAATATTAAAGATAACACTTGGTAATTTAACATCCATTAGTTTTATACTGTGTATATTATAAAGACTTTTTGATAAATTTATTTTAAAATAACTTGTATTTGGATAACCTATAATATTTTGAATTACTTCAAATATTTTAATTCTTTTAGTATTATCTTCAAAAATATAATCATTTATATACTCTTTAGTTTCCACCGATCTATATTTAATGTAATAAAAATTAGGGGTATTTGAGTTTATAAATTCATTTTCACTAATATTAGATAATATTCTTGATATTTGATTCCATCTAAATACTTCTAATAAGTATTTATTTGATATTGGATATACATAAAATATTGGAGCATTTTCATTTACATTATATTCAAGTTCTACAATAGGAATATTATTAATGTATATATTATTTTTATCTATTGCTATATTTTTGAAATATATATTAGTATTTGAACCAAAAGGATGATCTGGATGATAAATATATAAGTTATTGGGAGCATTATTGCTCATCAAAAACGCAAATCTATTATATTGAACTTGTTTAGAGATAACACGATCAACTAATTCACGATTCGTGCTATCTATTGTTATAAATGATTTTCGTAAATAGTGATTTCTTTTTTTAAATTTATCAATTTGATCCAATAATATACTATTAGAATCATATTCAAAATCTTCTTGTATATCTTCATCTATTCTACTATGTGAATAAAATAATTTACTTTTTTTTTTTTTTTTTTTTTTTGAAGACATAATAAATATATTACATAATTATATTTAATATATTTATTTTTTTACATTAACATATCAATTACTTTATTTAGTATCATTTTTTTTTCTATTTGATAGGGACGTATAGACACCATAGCCTCTTGAAATGTCATCCATTTAATACAACTTATCTCTATATCTTGATTTTCACTCATCACATAATTATCATAATCTAAAAATGTATTTGCTTTAGCAATATAGTATATATGCTTGTATTTTTTATTGTTTGAACCATAATATTTTTCTATAAGAGGATGATCTGTAATTATAATATCCATATAATCCGCAGGGTATTCTGTTTCTTCTAAAAATTCTCTTATAGCTGCGTCTAAATTACTCTCATTCATTTTTCGCTTTCCTTTTGGAAATTCCCATTCTTGTTCCAACCAATTATGTCGTGATTTATGTATAATATCATATAAGTTAACATATTCATTATTTTTATTAACAAAACCGTTTTTAATAATATAAAATTTTCTTTTTGATGCGTTATAATCATTATCAATTTTGCGTCGCAGTTCATCAGTTAAACTAGGAGAAGAAAAATCAACACAATTATAATCAATCGTATACCATAATTTTTCAAATGTTAAGTTTAAAATTTTAACCTTTTCCTCAATAGTCATTTCATTAAATATTCTATATAAATATTCTAAATTATGTATATTATATTTACCCATTATAAAATCCATGAAACCTAGACTAAATTTCCTTCTTATCATTAAAAATTTTACTTCATTAGTATATATATCTTTATGATATAGAATTATTCCCAGACTTATAATTGGTTCAAGACAATTTTTTAAAACATGTCCCAATTTACCACAATTGCAACAATATATTTTTCGTTTATGTTGTATTAAAGTTGCTAAGTTATTCATTAAAACTATTAATTTATATTATTCAAAATATCCTTAAGTATAAAAAAAAATTGAACTAATTAATAATATTAAAACAATTTATATATAATATATATCTAAATGTCTTTGTTTGTCAAAAATATCATTCACCATAAGTTATATTTACTCCCAAAGGATATTAATAGAAATACTGAAGAACTACTACTTATTAAACTTAAAAATGAATTAGAAGGTAAATGTATTAAAGAAGGATATATAAAGAAGGGTTCTATTGAAATTATAAAAAGGTCAATTGGTGTAGTTGACTCTATTCATTTTAATGGTAGAATTTGCTATAATGTAACTTTTAGTGCTGATATATGTAATCCAGTTGAAGGTTTTAAAATAATTGGAACAATTACAGAAATTAATAAAATGGGAGCTCTAGTCATTGAAGAACCTTTATCAATAGTTATACCTAAACAACATCACAGTGACTTAAATGTTTTTAAAGGACTAGAAATAGGTTCAAAAATACTTATAAATATTATTGGAACAAAATTTGAATTGTATGATACTGAAATTGATGCCGTTGGTGTAATACTTGAAAAAAAATAAAAAATATGTTAGTATAATTTATAATTTTAGTGATTTATATATATTGGTAAATCTAATATATTTTTTTTATTCATCGTATAGGTTTATGGGTAAAAAAAATTTGATAAAAATATAAATAATAATAGAAAATCATTAGCAATGACCACTGACTTACCTCAAAAGAAGATTTTAACTAAGGTTGATAGTCTAGAAGAATTGATCAGTGGGATTGACGAATTCCTCACGACCACATTTAAAAGACCAGACAAATATGTTGAAAATTATGTTCATCATAGAGAAACAAACACATTGTTAAGAAATCTTATGGAAGAAATTTGCGAACTATCGGTCCGATATCCAAGCTTGGGTGATTTTCTATTTCAACATTGGAATAGTTTTAATAATTTGGAAACGGTTATTCATGTTATCAAAGATATGACGGATGATGATGCGGATAGTTCTCCATTGATTGGACAATTTTTTGTAAGTGTAATGTATTTAAAATTATCAGTAATGGCTAATGTTGCTGAAGCTATTAATATATATAGTAATCTATTAGCGCTTGACAACATGAATGTTCGTGATTTAGATTCCCAAATCAGGCATCATGAATTGATACAGATTTACAATAATTCTAATGGTGATGATTGTGTGATGAGAAATAGTTATCACAATTTTGTTGTACTAGGTGTAAAGTTAATTATAAAATCATTTTGTCTACACTATCCGGAATCAATTCAGACAAGAAGATACAGACTCTATGTAGAATTGGAGTCAGCCGTTCAAGACAATATAATACCACGTGGTGGATTTATAAATATTGGAGACAGTAGTATAGATCAAAATGAAATGATTGAATTTCTAATGGACAGAATCACTAGAGGATTTTAAATTGCGACATATCTTCTGAATTATATATTTTTTTTTAATAAATTTATAGACTGATTAAATATAGTTTGATCTAAATATGATTTTAATATAAAAAAGAGAAAAGAAATAATATAAAATGAGTTTATATTTACAAAATCTTGTCAGATTAAATAAACCACGAGTTAAAATTGTTAAACATGGAAGTCTTGATGAGTTCAGTCCTAAATTTACAGATAAGATAAATGGAATAAACATAGAATTAAAAGAACATCAAAAAACATTATTGAGAGCTTGCCTAGAATTAGAAGACTCATCTGAAAAAAACACTAATTATAATAATGTATCATTTCAAACAAATATAGGAATTATTGGAGATACTGTTGGTTCAGGAAAGAGCATTTCAGCATTAGCATTAATATCACAAAAACCAAAATTAAATAATTATAGATTTCCAAATGAATTTTTACACTATAATCAAATGGGTATTATTATATATCAAGATTCATATATACATAATAAAATAGAATTAAATGCTAATCTTATAATTGTGCCTCATAGTATAGTTGTTCAATGGGAGAGATATATAAAAAATAATACAAATTTAGAGTATATTAAAGTAAATAATACAAAATCTTGCTCTATTAAAATTGATAATTTATTGAGCACAAAAATAATATTAGTAAGCACTAATTTTTTATCTGAATTATTAGAAAATATTAAATCTATTCTAGAATTTAAAGAATTTATATTTCAACGAGTTTTTATTGATGAGGCTGATAATATTAAAATATCAGGTGGCATAATACCACTAGCTTTATTTCATTGGTTTATTACAAGTTCTGTTGAAAATCTTTTATTTCCTACAGGAAGTTATTATGAACAAAAAGATACTACGGAACTTGTAGGATATAATAATACCAAAGTAGAATATATTAAAGGTTTAAAATTTAAAAATTATATAACATATTTATTTATCAATTTGAGAGAAATGTCTATTAATTCAATTGATGTTTTCAACAAAATATGTTGTAAAAATAATAATTCATACATTGATAAATCATTTCAATTACCTAAGCCAAAATATACAGCCTATTTATGTAGAACTCCTCCTGAATTAAGGTTATTCAATAAAAATATTCACAATATGGAAGAATTATCGGTCTATATTAATGCTAATGATATCAATGCATTAAAAGAAAAATTAGGATTTAAAGTTGAAAGCAATGAATCAATTAGTCAAATGCTTACACATAAATTGCGTAAAAATTTAAATAATGAAGAAAAACATTATGAATATATACAAAATTTAGAAATAGAAGATAATGATAAAAAAGATAGACTTGAAAAAATACAAAAAAAAATAAATGAAACAAAAGATTCTATACAATATGTTGAAGAAAGATCTAAAGTAAATAGTGATAAGTTATGTCCTATATGTCGTGATTCATTAACTCCACCCATATGTAGCACTATTTGTTGTGGCAATTTTTTCTGTCTAAATTGTATTACATCATATTTTAATATATCTAGTCATAAAATAGGTGAATGCCCTTGTTGTAGAACAAAAATTGGATTTGATGGAATAACAATTATAAGTGATAAAATAAATAATAATTTACCTAAATTAGAATTAATCGATAAAGAAGAATTATTTATAAAATTAATAATGGATAGTGCAAATGACCTAAATAAGAAATGGCTTATATTTTCTAGTTTTGATGGTTCATTTGATATTCTGATAAAAAAATTAATAGAAAACGGTATAACTTTTTCAAAAATTTGTGGCACAGTATCTCATATAGAACGAGTTATAAATGATTTTAAAAATGGTAGTATCAACGTATTATTATTAAATGCATTACATTTTGGTATGGGTCTTAATTTAGAAATGGCTACTGATATTTTAATCTATCATCAACTTAAACCAGAAATAGAAAATCAGGTTGTGGGAAGAGCTCAGCGACCTGGGCGTGTTGATACATTGCGTATTCATATGTTATGTCATGAAAATGAATATAACTTATATAAAGATAGAATTGTGGATATTGAAAAATGTGAAATCACTGTAAATAATTTAGAAAATAATGTTATATATTAAAAATAAATTTAGTAAATTTAATATATGACATCAACTAATATGGATGAAATAGAAAAACTTAATAAAGATATATTTACTAAACAACAAAAAATAATACAAATTAATAATGTTATCAATAATAATGAATTAAAATATGAAAATAATATAATGGAAAAACAAAAAAAAACAGATAGAATTATGTCTATTATAGGTGAAATGACATTAAGACGTGATGATCATTTAATAAATCACGTTATACATATTTATAAACAAATTTTAGTAATAAATATGGATATTAAAGAACATGCAAAACAAAAAAAAATATTAATAGATCATTTACATACATTACAAAAAGAACTTGAATATCTTAATATAGTTTTAAATTATAAAATCCAATAAATATTTGGTAATATAAAAGTTAAAAACAATTATAATAATATATGACTGGTGGTTTATTACAACTTAAGGCATATGGAAGTGAAAATATATATTTAAATGCTAATCCACAACTTTCATTTTTTAGATCAGTTTATAGAAGACACACTAATTTTGCCATGGAGAATTTTGAAATACCTTATGAAGGAACAATAGGTCTTACAGAAGATTCAAATTCAACATTTGTTTTTAAAATGAAGCGATACGCTGATTTATTGGGTTCCGTTTATCTTACATTAACTCTTCCTGCAATATATAGTTCTAAAGAGCAATCATTTCAATGGATTAAAAATATAGGTGCGAATATTATACGAACTGCTGGACTTTATATAAGTGGACAAAAAATTGTTGAATTAACAGGAGATACTATAAATAATCTGCATAGAATTTCAAGAAACTACTCAACGAATCTTAATTATAATCAAATGATTGGACATGTCGATGAATTATATAATCCGATTATGAAAAGCATAGATAATAAATATGTATATCGTGAATCGGATGGAATAGCACCTAGTATTCCTGTCCAGAGACTATATATACCTTTGTGTTTTTATTTTTGTTTTAATAGTGGATTATATTTACCATTAGTAGCATTACAAAATAGTGAGGTAGAAATTATAATTGAACTAAGAAAAATAACTGAACTATATACAGTAATAAATAATAAACGCAATCACATTAAATATGGCAAGCGAGTAAATCCAAATCCAAATGATAGTAATGAATCTTTATTAAAATTTATTAAAGAGAAATCTATTAAATTAGCTTTTACTGTAAATTTAGACGCGAATTACTTATTTTTAGACAATGATGAAAGATTACAATTTTCTAAATTACCACATGAATATTTAATAGAGCAATATCAATATAAAAATATTTTTGGAATCATTGATCACGAACTTATTGATATGCATTTTTTTCATCCGACAAAAGAGATAATATTTTATGCAAGAAAAAGTGACTGTAATCTTTTTAACCAATGGTCTAATTTTTCAAATTTAGATAGTTATAATAATTTTTTTATAGAAGGTGGGTTGAATAATAATGAAACAAGATCAGAATTTGAACTTAATCATATGCGACAACAAATTATAAATGATATTAGTAATAATTCAATTTATTTGTTGAAAACTGCTAAATTTAAAATGAATGGTCAAGACAGAACTCGTGATCTACCAGAACAATATTATAGAAATGTTCAAACATTTCAATATCATTTAGGTTCAAATAATTATCCATTTAATGAATATGATCATTTTAATATTTTTACATTTAGTTTAGAACCTGATCTATTTCAACCGAGTGGTTCATGTAATCTTACTAATTTAAAAAGTTTTCAATTGGATTTATATACTGTGCTCCCTCCAATTTTTAAAAGTTTAAAATTAGGTCATTACATTTTGGAGATAGAAAATAATTCTAGATTAAATAGTGAATTTAGAAATCCATTATATTCTGATAAATTAATTGATAATGTATATAATTGTTATCTTGATGTCATATCATTAGATTCAAGCGACAATATTAATAAAAAATTATATGGAACATATCTAATTGATAGTAATAATTTAAATGTAGTATTCTATCCAGTTCAATATACTTTAGTTAATGGAAGTATTCAAAATAATACCATTATATTAGATAATTCTAAAATGTATTTTTATAACCATGATGATATCTATTATAAAAAAAATATAGGTGTTTTTAATGTTAAAAAAGGAGAAGTTTATTTTAAATATTTAGAAAAAGAGATTCAAATATCATATAACCTACAATTTATAAGCATAAATACAAAACCCAATCCATATCAGCCTCTAAATTCATCTGAGACAATTATACAAGATTATGACACATATTACACGCAAATAACTCAAACTTATTTTAATAGTTTAGTCTCAACAATAAATAATGCGAATACTAGATCACTAAAAGCACTATATAAAACAGAAGATCAAATTATGATGGAAGAAATAGAAAATAATATATTATCGTTAAAAACAAAAAATATAAATTCAAGTTTTACTATGCCTGATCAATTACAACGATCTGTATTACCTCCTAATATATTTACGCTACATTATGTAGATTTTGTTAATAAAAAAATCTATGGAAAAATACAAATTAATCAAACAGCAAATAATAGGATTGATCGTGTTACATATTACTGCACTATGAATTTTACATATGTGTATCAAACACAAAATACATATATCATTATTTTTAATAATAGTATTTCAGATGTAAACTATTTTAAATCATTTTTATTAAATGATATATTTTTAAAAGTGCCTATTGCTGATCAAGTACTACAAAGATATTCTTTAATCGTTTTTCAATTAATAACGGCTAATAATCAAGACCCAAATGATTTAAAAAATTATATGTGGAAATATGACTTAACAATTGAGGCAAGAAATTATAATTTATTAAGAATAGTTAATGGTCAAGGTGCGTTAGCTTATTCAACTTAATTTACAATAAATATAATATATATGACAATTTATAACAGTGGGAGTTGTATTATATGCCTTGAGGATTTTGATAATATGTCAAAAACACACAGTTTACCATGCGGACACACATTTCACGTAGATTGTATAATAAAATGTTTTAGGAAAACAAATGAGTGTCCATATTGTAGAGATACAGATGGTAATCCTAAAGTAAGTTCTCATACCAATGTGAATGGTTTTGTTTGGGATAATGACGATAGCTGGGAAACAATTGATGAAGACTATAATGAATTTGAGAAATTTTTTAAGGATCTTAAAAAAAAAGATATAAATATTAAAGAAAAGGCTAATGAATTTAATGATTTGAAAAAAAATATAAATAAATTAACAAATAAACTCTATGTAATTTTTTCAAATGAACGAAAAAAAAATGATCAAATTTTTCTTCAAAAATTTAAAGAAGAAAATGAAGAATTAAAAGAATATAATGAATTAATTAAAAATTATAAAAATAAGCGGAAATCTTTATTTATCAAGTATCGGAATGAGATAAAAAATAGATTACACATAGATATAGATAATGAAATTAAAACATATATAAATGATTATCTTGATTCTAACCGCATAGCAATTGCTGATATTTTTGAAATACCTAACAGCAGAAGTAGATATGAATATTTATATTAAATCATTTTGACACCTTCCTATATTTTTTAATAAAATAAATATTTTATTACTTAATTCAATAATAAAATATTTTATGTTTGACAGTGTACTCTTAAAACAATATTGTTTTAGGAATAATTAAATCTTCTATACGCCAATCCTCATATAAATCATTTGGAAGAAATCTTCTTAGTATTAATGGCATTTTTTTTTGTAATAATTCTTGTATAGCAATGAATTTTGTATCCATAATATCTGGACTTACATTAACCATGGGATTCATCCCACAAGATAATTGCTGAGCTCTTATTCCAATTATTTTAGTTAGTTCATGAGTTGTCATCATAGGACTAGATATTCTTTTACGACTCTCTAATCTTTCATATGTTTTATCTTTACTAACAATTTCAAATTTATGATTATCTGAAATATTTATTGTATTTTCATCATCATCAATATCATCTAAATCTTCTTCTTCTAAATCATCGTCCGCTTCTTCTTCTTCATCATCTGCTACTAATAGAATCTCCTCTTGTGCTTCATCTTCATCGGCATCGTCATCAACTACGCTTAATTCTTCACTAACGTCACTTTCATCAAAATCAAATTCTTCACTCATTATAATGTATATTATTATTTAAATTTTATATTTCAATCAATTTTTTTTTGATATTATTATTTTTTCCAACTACTGTTACAATAATCACAAATGTATACATATCGCATATCATTACGGTTATATTGTATAAATATAACTCTTGAATCAATCTTTTTATGATAATCAACATGTTTATGAACTTGGCTTAAAAGCGTTCTCGCATCAAATATTTTTGATTTATCATGTAAATTAACAAGTATATTTTCCTCATCTAAATCTACTAATTCAAATGTTCCTAAACTTTCTAGTTTCTGTGTGATTTTATCTTTAATAGAAACAGAATCAGTATATAATGATAAATCAGTAATAATTAATACTTCATTTAAATTATTCTTATTACTTATACAATTATCATTAATACATTTTATAGTATTAACTCTAGGTAAAGTAGGATCATATCGTGTATATTTATTAAATATTATATCATTTGTTCTATTATTTTCATTATATATATTTTCATAAACACACCTTTTAGGATTAGGATCATCTACTTTAAAATCGCAATTTCTACAAGCATATGATAATCCTGTGTCATCTGTTGAAGAGTGAATATAAAGCATATTATTACATAAATTACAGAACTTCATCGTATAAATATATAATATATTATCTTTTTATATCTTTCAATTTTTAAAATTATTCTAAATATATAATTCTGTTTTTTAAATATCCGACTTTTTCCCCCATAACTTTATTATTTAGGTTATTATTTAATATATAAATATTATTTTCCATATCAACAAAAAATTTTTGTTTATTAATATAAAATTCTACAACTTTAATATTGGTAGGTTTATAATTATCTATCTTTTTTTGTAATAAATTACAATAAAAATCTATGATAAATTTTAAATTATTTATCATATATTTATTTATTTTATTTATTTCTTAAACTAATAATACCCCAAGAAAATAATATAAATCCAATAATTCCTATTATAAAACCAACGTGTGCTCTGTTGCTCATATATTTATATATTTCTAGCCATGCATCTACTTGCTCTTTTTTATGAATGTAATTAAGCATCCATTTTGATTTAGGCATTAATTTATAAAATAATGTCTGTGTTAACATTATTATTACACATTTCATACAAATCATAGTTCCCTTAGGTGTATCTATATTATACGAAATGTATAAATAAATACATGCTAATAATATACCTAATATTTTACCTTGTATAGCATATTTAAATCTTTCATTCACAATTTCTAAATATATTTGCTTTTGTTCTTTATTAAGCGTTTCTGTGAAAGTATGCTCTATTAATTTTTTTTTTGTGCCTAGGAATAAATATAAATAACCTACAATAAATGCGAAAGATAGTGCGCACGATAAATAACACGTCATTTATATACACATGTTTGAAAAAAAAATATTTTTATAGTTTATAAATAAGCGACTTTAATGGTAGATCATATATTAAAAAAAAATGTTACAGATTTTTTAGCGGATAACTCCAATAAAAAATTTGAATTAGCACAAAATAGACTTAAAAATTATAGAAATATTCAAATTAGCGATTTTAGTCTAATTGAATCAAGATGTTTGTGGATGGCATTACTTGTTTATAGGTTTAAAAAAGATATGGAAATAACTGAATATTTATGGATAAAAGCAAAATTATTTATATTATCAGTTTTGCGTAATGAGAGTGATTGGAAACAAAAGGCTAGAGATTATTTAGATATATTTAACAAATGGAAAACAGATGATTTTTTAAATTTTGTTTCAGATATTGCTAGTTTTTATTATAATTTAACTCAAATTAAAAAATCAATTGAAACACAAAATGATAAAAATACAATGTCTGAGTGGGAACCTCATTATAATGTTCTTATAAGCAAAGTCAGAGAGTCATCAAGAAAAATGGGTTTCTTAGAACAACTTGACCAAATCGTGTTAACAATGGAAGATAATAAATATAAAGTTGTTGAAGAAATGATGGCTAAAGTATATTGGGATATGATTGAAAAAGAAATAGAACAAAAAAATTATGATACATTTTTTAGAAATTTAGAAGAGATAAAGCAAAATCTGATAGACATAGCTCCTACTGGATATGATACAAAATTAATACATGAATATATTGATATAGATTTTCTTAAACAGCTTTTTAGACACGAGGTATTTGAAAAAGATAATATAATAGCATCAAGTAGACATATAATAAATTATTTAAAAGAATGGGATGCCTTACATTTCATACATATTTATGACAAAGAATTATCAGAATTAACAAATAATATACTAGAAAATACATTTTCAAAAGGATTACGTTTATTCTTAGAAAAGTCTACAATTCTAACATTAAATCTTGTGACACGAAAAAATCTTTGGAAAAAATTATTGTCCGAAAATCTAGAAAATATGGATGATATTGATTTATAATTTAACTTATTATATCAGTGAATAAGACACCTTAGTTTTCAACCACGAGCACAATGTATAGGTTAAAACGGAAAACAATCTCTAGTTTGAGATAAAAGAAACTTATGCTACAACTATTAATCAACAAGGTTGTTTATTGTGTTTTCCCACTAAGAAAATAAACGGTAAGTTAATAGCAATTAACTATTTTTTTTGTTAAATTATTTCAACTTAACAAAAAAATATATTATATTATTTTCTTTTAGATAAATTACTCTTTATAATATATCTATTTTTAGATTTATAAATATTTCTATTTTGTAATGATAGTCTTCTATTATTCTTTTTTTTTGATATTTTTTTTATTTGTCAATCATTTAGTTTGGTTATTACCCCCTCCTAACCTTGAAAAAGTAGATCGATATATTATATTTATCATTAGCAAATTAAAATGATTTTTTGCTGTTATATATTAACTATACAATTGTATTAAAATCTCCAAAGAAATTATATACTTTTTCTATATGATATAAAATAAATAAAAATAAATAAATTATAGTAAAAGGTAAAATAACGTCTTGTCTTAATACAAATATTACCATTAAAATTATGCCTATCATATATTTGAAAATATCTTTATCTATTAAATTATAAAAAATATATACTATATAATCTATATTAAGTATTATAAATAAAAAAATAATTGTTGTTTTTTTAAATATTAATAAAATTGACAAAAATAGAAAGATATAATAAATAAACATTTAATTATATTTTTTATTATTTTTTTATATAGAAAATTTATCTAATGATGAGTCATTGAAATAATTTTTAAATGTATCTAAAATGGTCTTACCTTCTTTTAAAGCAGGTCCCATTGATTGAAGCGTTTCTATTAATTGTTTTTGTGTCTGCATTAATTCTACTGTTTCTTTTTTTAATCCAGATACTTCTGTGGGATTTAAGCTCTTAAGGGTTTCCATAAAACTTGATTTAGTATCTATTTTATTATTAAGATTGGGTTCAAATTCTTCTTCTTCATCTTGCTCCTTTTTCTTACTAGATTTAGTTTTTGATGAATAATGTTCTATATTAAGCATGCTTTTTCTCTTCTTTAAAGGTTGTTTATCTAAAAATATATAAATTAGAGCAGTTGTAACACCTGATACAGATATACTTATCCTTAAATCTTTTGACACCATATATAATACTACAATCATTGAGGTAAATATTAAATAGTAGATAACATTATTTATTTTTAATAAATACACAAAAATCGCTAAAAAAGTTATAATATAAAGTACGTTATTAATATCCATATATTATAATTTAATATTTTATTTATATTGTAATTTATTTATATTTTCCAATACTTTTAGATGTGTCAATAGAATGTTTTGTGTCTAGCTATAATTATATAGTTTGGAATTGTTTTAATTTCTGCTTTACATCATCCGATAATTCAACTCCAAAATCACCAGTTTTTTTAAATGTATCATATTCTTCTTTAGAAAGTTTATACGTGTTTCTTCCGGAATAAGCACGACATAATTTAACAAATTTATTTAGTCCCTTGGGATCATCACTAGTATGAGGACCTTTACACAGTGGACGACAAGCATTATTTATAAAAATCCCTTTTAAATTATATATTAATGTGGCAAAATCGATACTAAAATTATTTTTTATCATATCTCTAAATCTAATAGCATAATTAAAACTATGAATATTGTCATCGTCATCAAAAAGATCAGGATCAAGTTCAGTTGTAACTACATGAAAATAATAATCATGATTATTTAATTCATATTGACTAAAATGAGTGTTTAACATTTTATTAACCTGATCACAGGTTGGAAATAAAGAACCTTCAAAATGCATTAAGAAATAAGATCTCATAGTATATATCTGAGGTAATTCTTCGCTTAATTCAGGGATTGATGGAGTAATATGACCTAGTTTTCTTAGTCCAGCAGGTTGAGTAAAATTGAGAAAACACCAATTTTTATTGTTTGTAAATTTACTATTATGACTATGTGTATGTATTATATATTCTCTATTAATTGATACATCATCTATACTCCAATTCAACTGTTCATATTTATTTAAAGTTTCATTAGTGATAGGTTTTTTTAAAGTATTATTTAGAAAATCTATCCATAAATCTCTAGTTTTGGTTCTGCAATTAGATATTCAACAAGCAGTAATATAATTAGTGCTTTCTGGTATATCTAATAATTCATGTTCAAGATCACATCCGTGTCCAAATATCGTATAGACAGCATTGGGATCTATAACTATACTATCTTTAATTTCGTTAAAATGTTTTACTCCAGGACATTCTCCATCTAAGTTTTGAGAAGTTTCGTTATATAAACACTTTTGTGAAGAATTACTGCCTCCTTTTTTATTTCACAATGATTTATTTTTATGATTATAAAATCTTTTAGAATAACGGATATTCATTATATAATATAAAAAATAAATTATAATTTCTATAAAAATATTAATATATTTAGACCTATAATATATTATAAGCTAATTGCTCGTCTAATAGGGACGGATTCATATAAGTCTTCTTCTTCATCATTATCCCAAAATAACCCAAGGAAATCTGATTTAGATTGTGATCTTCTTAATTTTACGAATTTGTTATCTGAAATAATTCTTGAAAAACGAGTAGCACGATTTCCATTACAAAGTATACGACCTGATGAATTAATAAACTTTCCAGGTAAATAATCCATTATACTTGCATAATCTATGCTGAAATTATTAATCTTTTAAATTTATCATGACCTGTAATTAGTGAATAGTTATAATTATTTAATATGTTTTGTTTATAATTTTGGTGTAATAGTTTACATACTTGTAATGTAGTAGGAAAAAGAGATCCAGCATAATGTTGTAAATAATACATTTCTAATGTATAAGGTTGTTGTTTAATATTCCAATCATTAGTGTCTATAAAATTTTTACTTTTTTGATTATTTATTATCATATCTCCCATTTTTCTTAAACCAGCATATTCACCCATTCTTAAAAAACATACATTTTTATTATTAACATACGATTCCCCTTGTATATGTTTATATAAACCCATAACATTTCTATATTTTATATCATGAAAATCTGATAATGAACCATCTAAATGTCTTACTTCATCTGTAGAAAAATAATATTTTTCTAATCTATTTAAATCTAATGTATTATTAAAAAAATCTTGATTAAGTCTTGGATTATTTTTTGTTGTAAGTCCACACGCTGTTGTGCTATAATATTCACAATTTACAGGCACTATAAGAACTTCATTTTCTAGATCACACCCATGACCAAGTATTGTATAAATATAATTGGGATCTTTATTCATCATATCTTTTATTTCTATAAAATATTTTAAACCTGGACATTCATTTTTCATTTCATTAATGCTATAATTATAGATACATTTTTTTGAAGAATTACTGCCACCTCTTTTATTATTCCTTAATGATTTATAACCTGTATATGAATTATAAATATGCATATAATAAATAAATATTTATTTATTGTATAATAAAATTAGTGCATTTTTTGCTTATTTCGCTTATTTCTTTTTGTTACATAAAAACATTTAGGTTCTATTATATCTTCCGTTTTTGATGTTATTATTTTATCTAGAACAATTTTTGTTTTGAGATGTTCTTCTAATTTAGTCTGACTTGAATTATCACTGATTTTTGAAACAAACCAAAAATCACTTGCCATTTCAGAATTAATAATAAATTCATAAGGCATATAGAAATAACCTTTATCACCCCAAGTTTCTCCCCAACTATTTCTTACTATAAATACTTTTCTAGTTTCATCAAAACCTACGGCAGCAACAGCGTGTCCTCCTAATATTTTTTCGTTATCTTTTGGTATTGGCATAATACCTGTTTTAGCAACATCTGGACTCTCAAAACTTTCATATACTTGAAAGCCAAACACTACAGGATATCCTTCTATTAATGCTGCCTTTAATTGTTCTAAGTTTTGTCTAACTGCTTTAAAATCTTTAGTCTGATGTAATTTAGCTTCATCATAACAATTTTGACTAGGTTTTTCGGTAAATTTACTTATATCGTAAGGCCAGTCGCTTTCATTACATACTCCTATTGTATTAATAGATTTAATACCATCATGAATTTCAGCACCACTATCTTCAGCTGTATGACCTTCCATATTACGTTCATTATAATAAATAAAAAGACGACTTGGAATAAATGGTGTCTCTACCATTTGTTTTATTTCATCATAATGATAACTAAATGCTATAGAATTTGCTGTGCAACTTCCTAGATGTCCTTGATCATAAATGGGTGGACACTTTTCTCTTAAATCAACTAATTTTATATGATCTACAATAGAATTAAATACATATTTTTCACATTCATTATATTTTTCGCCCTTTTTCCATCCATATCTATTTAACTTAGATACAAGTGATGAACTAAATAGAGAATTATATAAAGAATTTACCCAACCTAACATTTGCTTTTTTATATATTATATAAATATTTTTTTATATCATAATATAAACTTAAAATATCTATTAATTTTAATTGAATTTTTATAATAAAAAATATAATACAAGTAGTTATTAAGGTATAATAAATAAAATAATAAATATTTAGTAAATAAAAAATATTTAAAATTATTATTTATAAATATAATATATAATAATAATATATGACAAAACGAAAAAATCAGCAAAAGATAGAATCTTCTGTAGAAAGTAATGTTGAAAATCAAAATGTTGAACAATCTGTTGAGGAAGATACTGTTGAGCAATCAGCAGAAGTTCCTGTAGAAGAAGCTCCAGTAGAACAAGCTCCAGTAGAACAAGCTCCAGTAGAACAAGCTCCAGTAGAACAAGCTCCAGTAGAACAAGCTCCAGTTGAACAAGCTCCAGTTGAACAAGCTCCAGTAGAAGAAGCTCCTGTAGAACAAGCTCCAGTAGAACAAGCTCCAGTAGAACAAGCTCCTGTAGAAGAAGCTCCAGTTGAACAAGCTCCAGTAGAAGAAGCTCCAGTAGAACAAGCTCCTGTAGAAGAAGCTCCAGTTGAACAAGCTCCTGTAGAAGAAGCTCCTGTAGAAGAAGCTCCAGTTGAACAAGCTCCTGTAGAAGAAGCTCCAGTTGAACAAGTAACACCAGAACAAGTTAATATAGCTGAGGAATACACACAAAAAATAGAAATAGAATCTAGTTTAAATACACGTTCCATTCAACAACCAGTTGAAGAAAAAAAAAAAACTGGTTGTTTTAATTATTTTATGCGAAGATTTGGAAAATCATAAATTATATTTTTAAACAAAAAATTGTTATTTAAAGATATAATAAATTAATTAATTATATAATATGAGTGAATCAAATCTGCAACCAGATATTTCAAGTAATATCAGTGACAAAGAAGCTACTGAAATTAACAGTTATTTAGATAACGAATCTGAAGATCAAAAAGTTAAAAAATATTTAGATGATTTGAAAAGCAAATTAGCAAAAAAAGAAGAAACATCTAATGATGACGCACAAAAAGATGATGTAAAAGCATATTTAGATAATTTAAAAAAAAAATTAGCTACAAATAATAATACAACAAGTAATGCTAATATACAAAATGTTGGGAGAGAACATTTCGATAATCGTGTAAGAGATTATCTTTCAAAAAACAAAGTCAAATTATATGTTTTAACACCTTGTTATGGAGGTTTGTGTCATGTCAATTATATCAATAAAATAATGGAAACAAAAGAAGTATTACAATCTTTAGGAATAAATTTTGTATTACAATTTATTCGCAATGAAAGTCTTATTACACGAGGCAGAAATAATCTTACTGCTAAAGCAATGAGTGATCCTGAAATGACACATATATTATTTATTGATAGTGATATTACTTGGGAACCAATTCATGTTATAAAATTACTTATTGCTGATAAAGAATTGTGCGGTGGTATTTATCCTATTAAAAAATATCATTGGGATAGACTTACGCCTGAAAATATAGAAAAAATAACCCAAAAGAAAAATTTACCATATAATCAAGGATTAAGCGATTCACAAATATTATATCATAATTTACTTCATTATAATTTTAATCACTTGCCTAATGCGAATGGAGTTCAAAATAATTTAATGGAAATATATACATTAGCTACAGGTTTCATGATGATTCAGAGAAAATGTATTGAAAAAATGATTAAATCATTTCCACAGTATAAATACACTGATGATTGTGGATTTTTGCAAGGTGAAGAAAATAATTTTGCTTATGCTTTATTTGATTGTGCTATAATTAATGATCATTATTTTTCAGAAGACTGGTTATTTTGCCATAGATGGAGAGAGATTGGTGGACAAATTTTTGTAGATATTACAATTGATTTGTGGCACACTGGACAAGAAGATTATGTTGGAAGATTAATTAGTACATTAAATATTAGTTAATATATAAAAAATAAATTATATATATTTATTGTAGTGGAGGTATAATTTTAAAAACAAATTGTAATTGGATTAATTAGTCTAAACAAATATTGTTTTTATTATATTTTTTAAAAGCGCGCACATTTTGATAATTACCACTATTTATTGTAGGATTGATTCCTATATACTCCTCCACTACACCTAGATGAGCTCAAATATATAGATTTTAAACATTATATTTTATAATATTTAATTTATTATACAGTTATAACATTTATTAATAGGTTCATTTGTTATTTTAACTTCATTTTCTGTTGGATTATGATAATTAATTAATTGTGTTCGTTGCTTATGACTTAGCTCGGAAGGGATATATGTGCTAGGTCCCATCATTTTGTTTTTTTTTTTATATATATTTGTATTTATCAATCAATTTTTTTATAAATACAAAATATATGACATTTATTTGTAATATTTGTGAAGCAGAACCAGGAAGTCATTCATTTTCTAAAATTCGTGAAGAAAATAATATTAGTGTATTTTACACATGTCCATATAAATCAATTAAATATAACGATCATGATGGTATAATATCGCATTACAAAGGAATTATGGATGAACACGGCGACAAACCTTGGATATGGATATTTGATAGTGTAAATTTTAGTATAAAACACTTTTTGGAAATAAAAATAGCTATATCTCTTTCTAAATTAATAAATAATTATAGCAAGAATTTAAAAAAAATAGTAATTTTAAATCCAACTTGGCATATACGTGCTACACTAAACATAGTTAAACCATTTTTAAGTGAAAATGTAACAAAAATAATTAAAATTGATGAAAAGAATAGTATTCAATAATAAAATATTTAAATTTGACTTATAACGCACTTTTGACTTATTACTTGATTAAAATTCCTATCAAAACTCTGTTTTCTACAACTTTCTAATTTAGGACATTTATGTGTTTCTGGAAGTCTATGAACATTACAATAATTACATTTACAATATACGCAATCACCTATTCCGAATGTAGCAACACCTTGGCAAATGGCACATCTATTCTTAGTAATCTTACTATAAAGATAACTTTCATCTTCATAATTAATACAATTTTGAAGAGGTGATTTACTATCTTCAGTTGAATAAATAAATATATTGCTTATATCTTTTCCTAATTTTTCAGACAAATATTCTTTCAATTGATAAACATTAAAAATGTTATCTATTTTATATTCTATTTTGCTATCTTTGGCTATTGAAACCAATACAGACACGGTCATATCTTAATTTATATAATGTATTGATAAATTAATTATCAATTTTTTATTAATATTCATAATTAGACATAATGAAACCCTTTAAGCTGTCACTTTGTTCATTATTATATTTATAACCTATATATATCATATTTTCAATACGGACACCGCCAATTTCATAATATATTTCAGGTATATTTACTAAATATTCTTTATTAAAATAAATACCAGGTTCAATTGTAATCACATGACCCTCTTTTAGTATAGTATTATAATTATATAAATCTTCTAAATCATGCACTAATAAACCAACATGATGTCCTATACTATGTGTATAAAAATACTTAATTAAATTTTTTGATTTTACATAGTCACTATTAAAAACATCAATCATACTATTCCACGAATCATCGCCATCTATTTTTTGTAGATTTTTAAAACAATCTATTAATGTTAAAACACAATAATCATTTAAATCTGAGAGACTTATCCCTTTATTAAGATTTTCATTTAAAAATTTAAGTGTGTTATCATGAGCAGTTTTAACAATATTGTAAATAATATTATGTTCTGCACTAACTTTTCCGATTCTCAGAGTCCGAGTTATATCAGCACAATATCCAAATATATTTTTAGCACCACAATCTATCAACAAAAAATTATTATTTGATACATTACTATTATTATCAATATAATGAATCGCTGATGCATTAAAACTAGAAGCAATAATTGGACTATATGCTACCTCAAAATTATTATCAATAAATGTTTTTAAAAATATAGATTCAATATTATTTTCGCTATAGTTGTTATTATTATTAATAAAATCTATAGTATTATCAAATGCCATAAGTGTTATATTGATAGAGTCTTGTATTTGTAAAATTTCCCATTCATCTTTAATAATCATCATTTCACATATATTTTTCTTTATCTCTAAACTTATTTCATCAATTGTTTTATCAAATTTAGATATATCTTCTAATTTAATTATAGGTGAAATTAGATTTTTATAATTTCTTCCAGAAATAGGATCATTTTTAGTATACATCGTCACATCATAATTACTATCTTTAATAGATACTACTAATAATGAATCCTTTAATACAAAATGTGAAGGTAATAAACTCAAATATAAAAAATATTGATTGATAACAGGTCTTCTGAAATCATCATCAATCATTGTAGAATGTATGTAAAATTTAGTATTATTAATTTTACTTGATAATAATTGTAATCTTTTAATAAGAGTATTATTATGTAATAATTCTATATTAATATCATTCATATATCTAAATATGTGAAAAAATTATAAATTTATTTCATTTTCCATAATTGATACATACTTAATATAATTATCTAATAGATGATAATTTAATGAAAACATCTTAAACTTATTATTTTCTTCAATATCTATTTTTATTTCTTTACTAACACTATAAAATTTAATTGGAGGTAAATAAGGTATAGGATCACAACTATGATAAAAATTCCAACTATTTTTTATCCATTCATTATATACTCTACTAAATTCATAATTTCCAGATTTTGGAGCTCCAAAAGTTATATTACATAATATAAGTTTATTTTTCTCTATAAGCTTATGATAAATAGAATAAATTATTAATGAAGTTAGAATAGATGCTGAACCACCCATACTATGTCCTGTTAAAATGATTTCATATCTATGATTTTCACCGTAAAATGTATTTAAATATTTATCAATAATATTTAACACTTTATATTTTAAATAATTACATATCTTATAAAATCCATCGTGCACATGAGGCAATAATTTATTTTTTCTCTCGTGCGTTAAATAATAAGGATTATAACATATATCTATAAATTTTTCATTAAAAGCACTTATATCTGTGATTATATCGCTAAAAGTTTTAGTTCCTCTAAATGCTATAAATAATCGTCCTTCAACATCATTTGTATATATAAATTGAGCATCTGGAATATTATAATCTAGACAATCATATAATTCAATTTTATCAATAGTATGCTTAATTTCATTCCATATTTTAAGCCATTCTTCTGGTATATTAAGTGTGCGATCTTTATTTAATTTATCAATCTCTTCTCTAGTATGATATGATAAATATGAAAGAAACATTGTTTCTTTAACTAAACTTTTTTTCATTATATACTAATTACTTTAAATTTATCTTATATTAAAAAGATAATTATATTTTTAAATATATGACTAATAGTGTTCCAATTATATTAGAATATATATGGTTAGATGGTAATGGTGATTTAAGGTCTAAATATAGAACTATTTATTCGGATAATGACCAAATTGATATTCAAAAATGGAATTATGATGGGTCGTCAACATATCAAGCTGATACACAAAATAGTGAAGTAGTATTAAACCCTATTGCTTATTATCCCAATCCATTTTTTAATAATTCAAGATCATTTTTAGTATTATGTGAAACATTTTATGAAAAAGAAGTAGATGGTGAGTATAAATTTATTCCAACAAATACAAACGCTAGACCTTATGCTGATGTTATATTTAGAAATAATCCTAGTTTAAAACCGCTTTTTGGTATTGAACAAGAATATTTTATGATGACACCTTGTGAAACGTATACATCTCAGACACCTCTAGCATTTTCAGGAAAAATAATTCCTAAACGGCAAGGTGATTATTATTGCGGTGTAGGCAATCAACATATTAAAAAACGGATGCTAGCTGAAAAGCACTATGAATACTGTATTAAAGCTGGTTTAAAAATAAGTGGTATTAATGCCGAAGTTGCCCCTAGTCAATGGGAATTCCAAATAGGTCCTTGTTATGGATTAGAAGCCGGTGATCAATTATGGGTAGCTAGATATATTTTACATAAATTAAGTGAAGAATTTGATGTGAATATCAGTTTTAAACCAAAACCAATAGAGTCTCCATGGAATGGTTCCGGACTGCATGTTAATTTTAGCACGACTGAAACACTAGAAGAAAATGGTCTAGAAAAAATTAAAGAGTATCTTTCTAATATGGAGCCTAAACATAGTAAACATATTGATGTTTATGGAGATAATAAAGAAAGATTATCTGGAGATTGTGAAACAAGTAATATAGATAAATTTACAGTTGGATATGGTAATCGTGGATGTAGTATCAGAATACCTAATGCTACACTAAGGGCAAAATCTGGATATTTTGAAGATAGAAGACCTGCTTCTAATGCTAATCCTTATTTAGTCACAAGTATAATATTTAAGTCATGTTGTCTTCCTCAAATGGAGTAATTGTTCTCTTTTTATCAAGCGAATCAATTAGTTCTTGTGGTAAATTTTTAAAATCTATATTAAATCCATCATCTCTTAAACAGTAATTTCTATATATAGCAGGTGGATTTTGAAATTCATTAAATGAATATTGATAAATTTCTTTAAACATTTTGTTAGAATATTTGTTTGTAATGGTAATATCAGATCTTATATAATAAGATCTTATATTTCTATTCTTACTAACATTACAATATTCATAATCAAGATTACCTAAATATTTATTATTGAGTATAAATTGTTCAGTATATTTTGGTTGTAGATAATAAAAACCATTGGGTAGAATATTAAAAATTCTGGCAAATAAACTATTAGGAACTAACATTTATTATATTTAATATAATGTAATAGTTTTTTATATATATAGAAAATATAAATGTCTAACTTATTTGCAGACTATTCTTATCCAAAAAATAATTATGACTTTAATTATAGTGGAATTGTAAAAAAAAATTATGATCCTAAAAAACTAGGTATTAATAATGCTGCTACAATTTGGCAATTTAAAAATAATTTAAAAAAAGGAACTATATTTATGGATGGGCTTATTTTGGAACCAACCCCTAGACCCACCGATATATCTGGTATAACTGATATTGATAATAATAATAAAGAAGAAGTGAAAAAAAGTAATGATAATTTTTTGAAGACACCTCCTTATAAAAAATTTAGAGTAGATTATCCAGAAAGTAAATATCCTACAAGTGGAATCTATAGCAGTAGTTATTTTATACAAAGTGGTTTCTGTCCTGTAAGTATAGCTAAAACAAAGAGTGAATGTAAAGCGATGGATCCTAAATATATATGGATGCCTAATTTAATTCCATTACCCAAATTATCTATGGATTTTTATAAAAAAGAGGCAAACCGTCAGAAAAATGCTGAATCAGAAGGTAAATGTTATAAACCAAGATATAGTTATATCAATCATGCCGCTGATTCTGGAATGGCTGATGGTTTAATGCCAAGTGTTCTTAAAGATGTTGTTGATTTAAATCCAGGTAATTTTATGAAATTATTAGATGAAGGATATATTGAAGGAAACGAAAACGGTAAACCTCCACGTTTTGAACTATTAAAATGTGTTGAAGGTTTTCAAGGCTCAGATGTTGGTGAGTATATATCAAAAAATATAGTAATAAGTATTATATTTCTTTTGATTATATTGGTATTTTATCTATATTTTTTATAAACTGCTTTTTTAGACTATTACCATTTGATTATCTTGTATATATAAACACATATATTTTATTATTTGTTCCATACACCGTTTTGAGGACTCATAGAGATTCCTTATAAGCACACGATTTATTTCATCTAAATTACATTATATTTTTTTTTGTAAAAATAAATTAAACTTTATTAGGTTTAGATTAAATGTAATAATATTGGATAGATATATGCTTTTATATATATATCAAAAATTAGTTATGAGTATTTTATATAACCTATTTATATATTTTCTTTACTGATAATATTATTTTTGTGTATGCTGATTGAATTATTTCATTGTCTGAATATAATATTTTTCTATATCTTATTTTAAATAGTGACTGTATTTATTCTTAAGTTTAAGTAGATTTTCTAATGTCTCTTTATCATCAGATAATGTTTTATCTATATAATTTTCATTATTAAAATTTATCTCATTTTCAATTGATATTTTATACTTATCTAACATTGTATTGTATAACATATTATATTTTTTATAAAATTTTTTTTGACTCATTTTTGTTTCTACTGTTTTATCAAAATCAATTTTACTTAGCTTTAATTTTATTAATTCTGGTAACATTTTTTGATAAGAAGGTGATTCTTCTAATTTTTTTAATTTTTCATTTAATATAAGTAGCTTATTTTCCATTAGCCTGATTACTTCTTCATCATTTTTCTTTTTTTCTTCATCTATAAGGTCTTGTTCCTTTATAATTTCAATATTATTTTCAATAAAATTTAAATACTTGTTAGGTCTTAAATTATTTACTTGAATAATTACACAAAAATACGAATCATCAACAGATGCATACCAACTTATATGATCTGTATATTTAACAATCTCTTCTTGTCTGAGATAATAATAACTTGGTGGTATTATTCTATAATAATTAAATTGTTTTTTTAAGTGTTGTTCAACATTGCTAGGATCATCTAAATTAATACTATTAATTGTAATAATTTCTGGATTGCCTGAAATCCAATCTTTATTTGGATTATGTCTTTTAAAGTCATTTAAGAAATAACTTGTTTCTACTCTTTCATCGTAATTTTTTTTATATTTACTTTTTTCTTCATCAGTTAAATTATCCCATCCAATAAGATGAAAACTATTAGTATTATTTTTAATATAATACCCTGATAAATGGAATTTACTCATTATATCTTTAATACTAGGTGCTTTTTCATCTATTATAGGTTTTCCTAATAGTTCTTCATATTTTTTTTTATTAAGAAAAAAAGCGTATTTTCCTTCCATTAAAGTAATTCCTCCTTTTTGTTTTATTGAACGTTTAAGTCTTTTAGAATATTTTCTATTTCTTGATACCATATATTATTTTATATATATTATATTTATTTTTTTTATTAATGAATCCTAAGAATATTTAATAAGTTAAATCATTTATTTTATCTGAAATATTATAATAGTTTATTATAATGTTTTAGATAATAATAAAGAAGTTCTTAGAATTTATACGTCGGTGAATATATATTAAAAAATATAGTCATTATTTATTTTTAATTAATTTATATTTGATGTTTTTAAATTTTAACGCATAAGAAAATATCAATTAAATTTATATATTTAATAAACTATTACAATGTTTTGATAGCAATAGGAGGTGTGAATAAAATATTTCTTCAATTTTTCTAATAGTTAGTGCATCTTTATCTTTTTAAACTCTTCCTAATAATTTAATCTATTCAGCTTTATTAACATAAAAAACAGGTAAACCACTGATTAATGTTAATCTAGCTATATATTTGTTTTTTTATGGTTTAAATCATTAAGAATTTTTATTATAATAATCTTTTTATATTCATTCTTTATCAGCACCTTTTATTGAAGAGAGTATGACAGATGAATTAGGATTTTTATTTACTATTCTATCATATGTATTTGTTTTTAATGGATTAACATTAATAATAACACAACAATCTATTTTTAATTTTTCTAAGTGCTTTAGTGAAATAAATACATCAATAAATTCTTCTATTTCTTTATCATTTTCCAAATTTATAGAGACTAAGTCCTGATTTGTTAGCTGTGAGTTTTGTGATTTATAATAACCAATTTCAGCGTTTAGTCCTTTATCTAATAGTTTATCAAATTCATTGTATACGTAAGTATCTGTAGTGCGTGACTTTATTTTTTCTTGTTTTCGTTCTTGTATTTTCTCATCCGAGTAATACGAAACCAAACCTGGTATAACAAAACCTATTAAAAAGGGAGATATGATAATATTACCTATATTTACTCCTATTAATTTAACAGCATCAATTGCTCTTTCATTATTACTTATAACAAGTTTTGCCACTCCACTATTATTTTCAAGTCTATATGCTTTTAATGATAATTGGGAATTTAGTTTATTAATACTTGGCGCATTTTGCCCCTTAACTACATTGCCAAATAAACTATTATATGTTTCTTTATTACAAAAAAAACCATATTTACCACTTTTAAATGTTATTCCACCATTTAAATTGTTTTTTTTAAAGGATCGTTTTGATTTTTGTTTTTTAGTTAAAATACTCTTTCGTTTTGATAATATCATATATTATATAGAAATATTAAAATCTATGTAGTATATTTAATTAAATAAATCACACATAAATGGTTTATATTGTTTATTATGGCTGTCATAAAAATATCTACATGTATATGGATTGAATGAAACAAAATGATCAACAGATTGATTGTTAAAAAAAATAATTAATATTAAAAATAAAATGAATATTATTTTGATCATATATAATAGACATATATTTTTATTCGCCTGTAATAGTATAGAATTCTCCCAAAGGTAAAAGTATATCTTCATTATTTTCATATAATTGATTAATTTGATTTAAATTGTCTCCAGATACCATTAAAAGTGGTTGACTGTCATATGTTTGACAACTATCATCATGATTATAGTTGTACCAAAGTGGTTCTTCTTCAAACTCAATATTTTTATTGTGTCTTGGATATGTTTCCATTTTTTCAGGATGTTGTTTGAATTTATTAAATGTTTTATTAAATACATTCCACTGAATTTCATTTCCTCCTAAAACTCTAAGAACATTGTGTCCATATGAAAGTGCATAAAGGATTTGACTAAATCGTAAGCTTTTAGTATCACCGCTTATTTTTAGTAATATATGTTGTGTATCTTCATATAGTCTTTTAATTTCGTGTCTTCTGGAACTTCCATGACATAAACTCTTATATCTGTTGTAAAATATTGCAGATACACGCATAGCCTGTTCGTATTCCTCTGTATTATTAATTTCTACAGAATGTGCCATAATGTTTGTTTTTTATTAAATTTAAAATTATTGTTTTTCAATTTTTTTACATATAATACATATCAAGGCTGTAAATACCAATTTTCACCAGGTCTTCCTCCAGTTTTAATACCACAAAATAAATATGGATGTAAACATAAACTTTGATTAGGTGGATTATGATAACCACGATTGCAAAAATATTCTAATGAATATTTGATAAAAAAACTAACTATTAATATAATAATTATTCTTACAATGTATTGTTCCATTTATATATTATCTATACACTTTATATTTGTAATATTTTAAAAATTGATAAAACATTATTTAATATCAATAATAAAAATGAATGAGTATGAAAAAATAGAATATATATTTAAAGGTTTTTTTCTACCAGAAAAGAGTGTAGAAATTATTAATCCTTTTACAGGTAATGGTATACTAACAAATAAATTTTTAAAAGACTATAAGTGTATTCTTTATGATTTAGAGCCTGATAATGATACTATTCAAAAACGAGATATTTTCTTAGATCCACCTGATTATAATAATAAATTTATAGTAACACAACCGCCAGTTTTGGCACTGAATATGACAAAAAAAAAAGAAATATTTAAAAAATATGAAACTGATAATTTATATAAATGCTTTTTAAAACAATTAATTATGGCTGAAAATATAATTGGAGGAATAATTATTCTTCCATTAAATTTTTGGTGTTCAACACGAAATATTGATATTAAATTACGACAAGGTTTTTTAAGCATTTATAATATTATTAAATTAAATATATATGAAGAAGTTATTTTTGAAAAATTGAGTCATACTATATGTTCTTTCCAATTTATTCCTAAAACATTGGAAAAAAATATACCTATTGAAATTTTTCCAAGCAGTTCAATACTAAGCATAGATTTAAATGAAGATAATAATTATACTTTTGGTGGAGAAATTTTCAATCTACAAAAAAATGAAAAATATCAGATCACAAGATTATATAAAAATGGAACACCTAACACTAATATATTAGTCAAATGTATTGATGATAATAAAGATAACATGATATCTATGAAAATAGTTAATGATACAGAACTAGTATATGATAATTCTGATAATAAATCAGAGAGAGGATATGCTACATTAGTAATATTACCACCTATAACATTAGAACAACAAACTCAATTGGTTTGCGATTTTAATAAATTTATAAATGAAGAACGAGCTAAATATCACTCATTATTCTTATTAAATTTTCGTGAGAGTATATTAATGGCAAGAAAGCGAATATCTTTTGAATTAGTATATAGCATAGTTGGATTCTTATTAAATAAATTTTAATTTAAATATATTTATATTATAAAAAGTATATTATGTTATATGAAAAATATAGACCCAAAATATTATCTGAATATATTGGCAATGAAAAAATAATAAATGAATTAATCATTTGGTTAGAAGGATATTATAATCCTGAATTATTAAAAAATACGGATAGAAAGGCTAATATATTGATCATTGGAGCACCAGGTATTGGCAAAACCAGTTTAGCGCATTTATTATTAAACAAATTTAATTTTGATGTTATAGAATTTAATGCTAGTGATTTACGAAATGCTGAACAAATTGAAAATGTATTTAATGACATATTAAAATCGTCAAATAATGTAGCACATATGATGAATAATAATAAAAAAAAAATAGGTGTAGTAATGGATGAAATAGATGGTTTGTCTAGTGGAGATAAGGGGGGTATGAAAAAAATACAATATTATTTGCAGAAAAATAATTTTTTTTGTCCTATAATTTTAACCAGTAACATATCTAATAATTTAAGTTTAAATTCAAAAAAAATAAATGAGATACGCAAAAGCTGTAGTATACATATACTAGAAAATATACCTAATTATATTATATATAATCATATAGATAGTATTATAAAAAAAGAATGTCTCACTGAATATATTACAGCTCCATTTTTAAATATACTTATACAAAATAGTAAAAATGATTTTCGTATTATTTTTAATTGTATTGACTTAGTAAGATTACTGATAAAGACAAAAAAATTAGATATAGGAGAAATGTGGGAATATCTGAAAAACAATTCCAAAGATATAGATTATGATATTTATCAAGGAACAGAACGTATTTATAGATCAAATATGACATCAGATGAAATATTTACACTATTTGATTTAGAACGATATAATTTGCCTATTTCTGTATGGGATAATTTATATAAATATATTACTCATTTTGATACGAATGAACTTTTATTAATTAAACGTGTGCTTAGGAATTATGTAGATAGTATACAAATAGAAGATCAAATTTATAATAAATTAAACTGGGAATTATTTGATAGTCAATGTTCACTTACAATATTTACTGTATATATAATATTTCGTTATATAGATAATAAATCAAAGAATATGCATAATCGTGATAATTTCAATACAAAATTGTTATCCAGAATGAATTGTATTAATGCTAATCGCGACACAAGAGAAAAAATAACTAATAATTTTGAATTAGATAAATGTAATTATCATTTGTATATTGAATATTTAATGCTTTCATTATTAGAAAATCCATTACATATAAAAATTAAATTAGATGAACTTAACATAAGTAAAGAAGAATGTTTAAGATTGCTAAAATCATCTGAGTGTAAAGATAGAATCCTACCTAGATTAAAAGATATTGGCATTATTACTCAAAAGGAGTTAGAAAAAGCTATTTAAAATCAATATGATATAAATTCTAGTGTATTATTTTTAAAATAGTGATCATTTCCAATACATATAACTATAGAATCCTTTAATAAAACATCAATAGTGCAATTATCTAAAATTAATAATTCATATGAATTTTTAGGTTGTTTTATTTTTTTTTTTAAACCTTCTATTGTTAAAAAATCAATTGGATATTTATTATTATCCCAATTTTGTTCAATATGTTTTTTTTGAGATAATTTATCTACAATATATGATATCTGATAACATTCAATACCCAAAAATAAATAATAATTTAATAAACTTTTTAAATTATCAATGTTATTTATAAATATATTTTTAATTCCAGTTATATTATGATAATTTTTGAAAATATCAAATAATTCTAGTTTTATGTATTTTATAAATGTAATTTGCTTTTTGAATTCATTTTTAGATAAAGGTAATGTATCAATTTTTTCACATATTAAATATTCATCAATTGTAGGTATTCTGAATCTATTATTTATTATTTTACCTTGAATAAAAATGGATAGACATAATTTATATTTCATAAAGCTATCCAAACAAAATAGTTCCATTTTTTTTATTATATTGTAGTCATCTTGGTTAAATTCTTGAAGAAAGGTTATTTCTCTTTTTACATTTTTGTACATGATCCAATATTTTTTTTTTAAATTTGTTGAAAGCCAGTTGACAAATTCAAATATAGAATTAAATTTAATTTTAATGTGGTCATCATTTGTAATATTAATAAATATAGCATATAATAATTGTTTTTTATTTTGTATATATATCAAATATTCTAGATTATTATCAATAACATTATTATTAATTATTTTTTTGTCTATTTCATTTATTTGTTTTTTATAATTTGGACTATAGATAATATCATAATTAATATTTTGAATCCTATATAATACTTTTAATTCAAATAAGTTAGAATCCATATATTAATTTTATTATGCTCTTTCTAATATTGTTTTTCTTCCATGACATTCTCTACATAATGCAATTAAATTAGTGTATTCATTCGTTCCACCATTAAAAAGAGGTATTATATGATCTATTTCATATGTAAAATCTAGCATCTTTTTACAATTACCACACAACCATTTTTGATTACTTGCTACTATTTTTTTAGACAAAGCGGAAACATTACGATTTTGTTTTTTTATTAAAGGAAATTGATTATAATTATAGACAGTAGGTTTTTTCATAATCCAACTATATATTATTGTAGATATAAATATAATAACTGAAATATAAACACTTTTTGACTTAATAAATAAAGCTAATTTATCAAAATATGAATAATAATGTATTAACAAAAATAAAAAACTTCCAAAAAATAAAAGAAATCTTATCATAAAAATTGAAATAAGATATATATATATATAATATAATATTATATGGAAATTATTGATACATTTTGTGTTCACAAATTAAATAGTTCAAATATATGGTGTAATAACGATATTACTAATCCTGAAAACGAACAACCTATTGTAAAATTAAATGAAATATCTGATGAATTACATTTATCTATAAAGTCATTAGAAGAACATGGTTTATTAAATAGTTATAATTTATTTTCAAATTTAGTAGAATTTTATCAAAACCGTAAAAATGCGGTAGGAGTAAATGAAAAATGGTTAAATTGCTATGAAATAATAAGTTCTCAAAAATTATTGAGTGGTATGAAAAATCTTAATTGTTTATTCAATGATGATATAAATGGTTCATACATGTCATCAACATTACACTATTGTAACACACACGATATTCATATTAATTGGATAGCAAATAATTATATAAATACTAGTAATGATATCATTTTACAATCAAATAATGCTTTTTATAAAGATAATTCAAATAAATGGATAATGGATCGTGATTTTGATGGTAATATTACAAATCCATTGAATTTAAGATTAGCTCAATTAAAAGTAAACAACCGTTTCAAAAAAGGTGCTGATCTATATGTTGGAAATGTGATTTCAAATAATAATGGTGTTATAGATATAGGAAATGTATTTTTAGGATTATTTTGTCTTCAAGGAGGCGGAACAATAATAATCTCTATTGAAAATATATTAAATCCATTAGGAGTTTCTATACTATTATTAGTGGCTAATTTATTTAAAGAACTTAAAATTGTTAAAAATTCTACTACATCTCTAAATAAATTATCAATTAGTATTATAGGCAAAGAATTTTATGGTATTAATAAATTAATTGAAGATAGATTAATATCTATATTAAAAACATATCAATCTTTAGATTATACCAAAAGAATAAATTATCCTTTTTATATTTATTCACCTAGAGTTCAACCACAAATTATTGAATTAATGAATATATTAGAAGATATATATATTTCTAAACAAAAAAATAAAATAAGTCAATTATTAAATCAAACAGATAAGATGAAACAAGAAGATGTATTAGAATTATTAAAAAAATTAACTATAAGTCATAGAGATAAATATATTTACATAAATAATATAAAAAAAATGAATACTATGATCAACACACCTGTAAAATCAAAACCAATAATAGATTTAAGTCACATTAAAAAGGGTGGAAGTAAATATTTTCTAGATGCTTTTAGTTCAAATGCTACACAAAGATTGCTACAAACAGTTATACAAACTATTAATAAATCATTTGACTACAAAAATCCAATTCAAAGAAAATTTAGTGAAAAGTTTATTTTTGATATTAAAAATAGAGTACTTAAAGAGCAACTTTTTGATAGCGAAGTTTATAATTTAATACATCAAGAATTAAATGCTAATTATTATCCTTTTCATGGTTATCCAAATAATGAAAGTGTCAATAGAGCAGATTCAAGAATAAAGACAATTGAAAAATTATTAAATAGTATTAAATATAAACCTGAGATATATGTTGATTATGGTTGTAGTGAAGGCTGTATTACTGCGACTTTAGCAAATGTATTATCATTACCTAAACAAAATGTATTTGGATTTGATATTAAAGAGCCAAAAAATCAAGATAATATTCAATTTATAAAGTTAAGTAAGGAAAAACATAATATACCTCTTGAAAATCAAAAAGTTGATTTTATAACTTGTTTAATGGTTTTACATCACATTTCACAACCTATTCATCAAATCAATGAATTCTCAAGAATACTTAAAAAGGGGGGTATTTTAATAATCCGTGAGCACGATATTGATAGTAATACTGATAAAGATGCGCATAAATTTTTAGATATATTACATGGATTATATAGTATTTCGTGGGCTAAAACTGGAGAGCAAGAAGATCGTGATTATTTAGAAAATAATTATGCAAATTATCATAATAGAGAATTTTGGGATAAAATGATAGAAGGAGCTGGATTTAGAAGATTAAAAAATGAAGAATTAGATATTGAATACAATATGTCCAAAGTAGAAAGAAATTATTCATCTACAAAAAAAATATCTAATCAATACTACGCTTATTGGGCTGTTTATGAAAAGATATAATATATATGAAAAAATATTTATTTATTGATATACGAAAAAAGATATAGAGTTTATAAAAAAACGATTTGATAAGTAGGGATTATTGTTTTTATATAATATCACATCTTGACTATTATTTGTCAATCTAGAAATAGATTATCTTTTTTTATAGATAAATATATTAAAGAATATATAAATAATGAATTTCAATGATCCGATTTATCAAAAAATATTATAAAATTAGGAAGTATGGTTTTATATAATGGTATAACTTCAATATGTATTTACTATAGAGATTACTTAAATTAAATAAATATATAAAACAATATAACTTATATTATATAAAAGATGTGGAGAAATTGTAAGGAGACACCTACTAAGAGATTATCTAAAACAAATTATGAACGTCCGGAAACAACTTTTCAAGATACACTTCAAACTAATGAAGCAATGTTAGAAAAACTTGCTGGATATGAAGAGGTATTAAATCCATCTGAAATAGAATATAGCACTCACACACGATATATTACATACAAAGATGGCTATGCAAAATTTTGTTTAGGAGGATTACTAAAAAGAGTTATGCCAGAGTATGTAGTATTTTCTAATGGAACATTAAGTTGGTCAGTTCAAAAAGAATATTTTGATGAAAATACTAAAGTAAGTCTTGGTAAAACACGGTTCTTTAAATTACTTAATAAAGATGAGCGTAATAATTTAATTATTCAAGAACAGCAATCAGAATTAGAAAAATTAAAACAACAAAATGAACAACTTATTGCGTTGCTTCAAAAAAAAAAATAATAAATATTATATTGTCAAAAATGATATTTATTATACTCTCAAAAAAAGAATATAATATTTATATATATAAAACAAATCAATGAGTGCTGAGAATTTATATAATTATGAAACAGATAAAGTAAGAGAATTATCACCGGATCAACTTACCAAAAAAGGAGACTTACCTTTAGTAAAAGAAGGAGAGATACAAGCTAGTATTTATTTCTTAATTTTTTATGCTCCTTGGTGCGGTCATTGTAAACATATGAAAGAAGACATTTCTTCAGTAGCAAATGGATTGTCAGAAAATGGATTAGACGATGTATTTTGTGCTGTAAATTGTGAAAAACATAAAGAGGCACTTGATGCTAAAGATATATCTATACAAGGTTATCCTACTATTAATTTTGTTATGGATGGAGATGTTCAACCTTATGAAGGTTCAAGAAAACCAGAAGCTTTATTATCTCACATAAGTAAATCAATTGAAAATAAATTAGAAAAATCAGGAATCACGGTAAACAAAACAGATGACGAGTAGACATAAATTTAATAAGAAAATTATTTAATAATAAAATAATTTAGTAATATATATCATGGAATATATAAATAACATTATTAAATTATTTAAAGAAAATAAATGGTCTTCTATCTTTATAATATTTGGAATTATGGTAGCATATAGTATAGGAAAACAATATGCGCAAAATCAGAAACAAGAAGATTTCATGGATGATTTAGATGCGTATAAAGATAAAAAACCTATTTTAAAAGAATTACCAAAAAAACCAAAAAAAAAAAAAATTATAGCTAGTGCGAGTTGCCCTGAGATGCCTGATTTAAATAAATATATTCTCAAGACTGAACTTCCAAACTTAAATGACTATGTTCATAAATCATTAGTTCCAGATTTACAAAATTATTTATCAAAACCTTATGTTAGGCAGAATTTTATTTCAAAAACAAAGTTAGATGAAGAGTATATTTTAAAAACAGAATGCGAACAAAATAATAAGGAACAAGAATTGGTTGAGGAAGTAATAATAGTTGATGAAAAAATATGTGATAAAAAGATTTCAAATGCGTCTAATCCAAATGAAATAAAAAATTCTATTAATTTACAAAAAAAATTTGATGATAATAAACAAAAACTTATTGATAATTATTCCTATATTGAAGACGTTTTTACCAATTGTAATATGCGAACATGTCCAATTAATCAAAAACAAACTGGTCTGTTTTCAAAATAAAAAGATACATTATTTATATAATGATATATCTCTATATTTTTTTAGTGATTGCCATATTAATATTTTGTTATGTAAATCGTTCACAGATTATTTATGAGGATTTTAATAATAAAAAAAAAAAAATAATAATAAGAACTAAACCTGCTAATAAAAAAATATCACACTCTAAAAATATTGTTGTATCTAGTAATAAACCTATTATAAAAAAAAATATAATATTGCCTACTGAAAATACTGTTATATCTAATAATAAACCTATAAATAAAATAATATTACCACCACAAAATATAGTTTTAGATGAATCTAGAAATAAAGAATATACAAATGCTGAGGAAGTAAGGACAAATAATTATTATAAATTATTAATGAAAGATAAAGTAGAAACAAGAATCAGAAATAATTCTGAAAAAAAAGAGTGTATAACACATATCAAACCTAATATAAAACAAGTAATAAACCAGTATGGATATAGTTACCTTCCACCAGAAGTATGGAGTGTGCCTCAAGATAGACCACCAGTATGCATACCTCAAGTAGGATTTAAAGCAGAGGCTTTACCCCTGTATACTGTTGGAACACCTATTGATGCTCTAGAAATGAGTAATACAATTCTTCCTAAATTTACATATAATGAAGTATATGATCCAAAATATTACTATCCAGGATATCAATCTAAATAGATTCTATAAAGTCTAATATCGCAAATCTAGCTCTATTTGTAAAAGTTAATTTATCCATTTTCCAAATATTTAACTCTTCAATTATTTTACGATGTAGTGTTTCGTTGTTTTCTTTTAATTTTTTTTCTACTTTTTTAATAAATTCAATATAAACTTCTAAATATTTCTCAGCCAGTTCTTTATCATCAGATGTAAATATTTTTTTATTTAGCACTTTAATATAATTTTCTAACTGTATTGTTGATATTGAACTATTCATAATAGAATACATATTACCAATAAAAATATAACCATTTTTATATATTAAATTTATTCTATTATTAGAGCATAATTCATCATAATTTGATTGATTAATTTTAGTAATATTTGATTTTTTAAGCTGTTCTTCTAATTTTGTTAAAAATTTTTCATGTAATTTTATATTTATTAGTAATTTACCTAACACATTTAAATTATTCTCTTGTGCTATCCCATTTGTTAAAATAAGTTCTAATAACATATCAATTGATTCATTAGAATTTTCAATTTCTTTTTGAATTTTATTTTCAATTATATTATAATTGCTATTAGATAATTGATTTAAATAGAGACTCAAATTTTCTTTTACTTTTTCAATTTCTGACTTAGAACAAGAAAATTTATTTTGACGGACATGAGTTCCTTTTTTCCATCCTTCTATAGCATTTTTTAGTTCAAGAAATTCTTGTTTATATGTTTCATTAACTGTATCTGAATTATTTTCAATAAACCAATCTAAGATATTATATGATACATGTGTATTTTTCAGATAAAAGATAACCATATGCTATATTTAACTTATGGTTATTTTTCTTTAAGTTATTATAAAATACTATCTATGGGATGTTTATATTCCTGATTATTAGACCAATTATCTGGAATTCTACTGCTATTCTGCATATCAGGAGCACTACCCCAAAGAATTGATCTAGGTTGATTGCTTTGTGGATTTAAAATTGGTGCTATCTGATTTTTTAAAATAGTGTCATTATGATTTAAATTGAGTCCATATCTTACTGACGCATAATCAAGATCAGTGTTAATTTTATATACAGTGTCGCTAACAATATTATTATTAACAAATTTATTTTCATAATTTTCAGGAATTTTCATTTTAGGTTGTACTATAACAAATGTTACAATAATTAATAAAAAAATACACAATATTTCAATAATGCGTTTCATATACTATATTTAATTATTATTTTTAAAAAATTATATATTAAAAATAAATATTTTATAAAATATAGAATATGGTTGTAATTGAATTAAAAAGAAAAATACAATTGATTTTACCTGGAGGTGGAGTTAATGGTTGTTTTCAAGCTGGATTTTTATATAGACTGTTCAAAGATTATAAGGATTATATTGATATTGAACGTGTTGATGGTATAAGTGTCGGAGCTCTTAATGGTATATGTGTTTTTTTAGAGGATATTGAAATGTTAAAAAATGTATGGTTTAATATTGAAGAAAGATCAGATTTTTTTATAGGTCATGAAACTACTTCAGAATATTGGTATAAAGGTTGTCTTTATAATAATTCTGGTTTAAGAAATACAGTAAAAACATATAGTAATTTTGTGATACCTGAATTTATGCCAAAATTTAATTGTGTAGTCCAAAATTTAGACACAAAAAGTTATGAATATAAAAATGGTTTAGACTCAAATATATGGGAATACATAATAGCGAGTGCTAGTCCACCTATTATAACCGAAAATTCTAAAATAGGTAATAATTTATATGCTGATGGATGTATGAGTCAAATTTATCCTACAGACAATATATCTGAAAATGTAGACATGGTTATTATTGTGGGTTATTATGAAACATCTGGATACTATCTATTTAATCTTTTTAAAATGCTTAAACAGTCTTTATCAGATAATATCCATCATGTTGAAAAATTAATACAAGAAAAAAAAGTAATACCTATATTAAACCCATGTAAAAACTATCTGATAGATTTTAGAAGATGTATAATTGAGGAAGGGTTTGAATTAGGAGAAAAAGCTGCTCTAAATTTTTTTAATGATCATTTTAATTAGAGATTTAAAAACTAATATTTTCTTATTTAAAAAAATATATAAAACTTTCCATAAAAAAAAAAGAGTTGCCCCCTCCCACAACCCTTTTTCCTACTTACCTATTTTTTTTTGTCTTGATTTTAGTTGCGATCCCAACGACTGTGTTGGCTGTCACGGTCATCACGGTAGCGAGGTTGTTCTTCACGGCGTCCACGGTCATCACGGTAGCGAGGTTGTTCTTCACGGCGTCCACGGTCATCACGGTAGCGAGGTTGCTCATCACGGCGTCCACGGTCATCTCGGTAGCGAGGTTGCTCATCACGGCGTCCACGGTCATCTCGGTAGCGAGGTTGCTCATCATCACGAGGACGATTTACCTTCCAGAGAACTTGGGTATTTTGCTTCACACGGCAGACCTTCAATCCAAATGCCATCGCGTAGAGAACCTTGTTGAAGTCAACATCTTTAGCAGAAGGAAACGCAAGAATGTGTGCATCATTCCAGAGCTTGAACATGTCTCCGCGATGATGCATTTTTGTGAGCGCGTAGGAGAACATCTCGTAGAATTTCTGCGCTTGATCCAGAGCTTCCGGATTGATTTCAGGTGAGAATGTATTTCCAGAGCGTTCCACACTGTGGGCATTTCGTGTCTCGCCATAGTGAGCGGTGGGAGAGTAATTAGAACCGCAGGCAGCGGCATAGGACTTGGAACTAGTGTCAAACTGTTGATCGGTGGCCATTATTCTTCTTTATTGAACTGTTATTGGATTGGAACGACTACATTTATCAATTTTTTTTTGCCTATTATCACCAAGAATTATCATATTAAAATACTGGTAAAGTGGAAGGATCTGGGAAGGCCTCTATACTTGTATTATAAAAACTTTCTATTTGTTTTAAATAATTAAAATCATTTTTGGTTACAAAATTAATAGCCATGCCCTTACGACCATATCGTCCACTCCTTCCAATTCTGTGAATATAGACTTCTTTTTTTAAAGGTAGATCAAAATTAATAACTGTACTAACTTGTTGCACATCTAAACCTCTGGCTATAATATCAGTAGCTAATAAGATTCTAACTAATCCTTTTCTGAATTTACTTATAACTTCACTTCTCTCTTGTTGATTCATATCACTATGAATAGCACTACAAGTAAAATTGCTTTGTAATAATCTATGATAAATTTGTTGTGTTTTCTTTTTACTATTGCAGTAAATTATCGTTTGATTAATACTTAAATATTTATAAATGTCTGCCAAGACATCGTATTTAAGATATTCCTCTTCTACATTAATATAATATTGTAAAATTCCCTCTAATGTTAATTCTTCATTTTTTACAAGAATTCTTAATGGAGAATTCATAAATTTAGTAGATAATTGTAATGTTTCTTCATTCATAGTAGCACTGAAAATTGCTATTTGAGCATTAGTAGGTATATATTGAAATATATCATGTATTTGATCTTTAAAACATGTATTTAACATCTCATCAGCTTCATCTAGCACAAATAATTTAATATTAGCATTTTTTAAATGATAATTAGTCAACATATAAAATACTTTACCAGGTGTTCCAATAATTAATTGACAATCATCACTAAATGTTTTTTTTGTTGAATTGTGCTGTCCACCTATTATTAAACCAATGTCACATTTTAAATATGTATTTAAACCTACAGCATTAGTATGTATTTGTATTGCTAATTCTCTAGTAGGAGCTAATATTAATATCTGTGGTTCATGTAATCTCCTATCTATAATAGACATAGCTGAAATCAAAAATGCAGCTGTTTTTCCAGTTCCTGATTGAGCTTGAGCAATTAAATCACGACCATCTCTTATAGGTTTTATAGCCATCTGTTGTATAGTGCTAGGATATTCAAATCCATAAGCATATACTCCTCTTAATAATTGTTCTGGTAAATCCATATTATCAAAATTAGTTATTTTTTCAATTTTATCTTCATCCGTTTCAAAAATAGTATTATCCATTGTAGATAAATAATATTATTTAATTATCTTTATATATTATTACTTTTTATTTGTGTAAGTTCTAAATAAATAATATGTAATAATAATTTATCAATATCATTCATTGTATAATATTCTTTATTTTTAAGATATTCAATAAGTTCTAAAGTAAATTCAATTTTATTTTTATATTTTAAATCATTATAAACCCACATTTTAAATAATTCATATTTCATTTCATTAAAATTTTCATAAATACTTTGAACCTTAGACTCAGTAATCCGCAAATTATTATATATAAATGTATTATTTTTAAAATGACAGTTATAATCATATTTTCCTGTTATCTCTATGGTTAATTTTGGAAATATTGAATAAATTTTAGTTGGACTCAATGAACTCATAGTTGTAAAAAAATATATATATATATAATTAATATTATTTTTATTATTTATTTAACTTATAAAATTATATATAGATTATATTATTTATTTAATTTATAATTATATATATGATTTATGAAAAATTATAAAAGCGGAACATATGGCGATGTGTATGAAATAATATATAATTATAATAAATATAGTATAAAAAAATATAAATTAACTACTTTTAAATTAGGTGTTTATGAAGATATTATTCGTGATATATTTCATTATAGTTCAAGTTATTCAATTTTAAATATACAATCAATTCAAGATTTTCCATATAAAATAATGATGGATTGTTATGATGGAGATATTTTAGATTTAATAAAACATAATAAATGCACAATGACTACTGAAAATTTTAAAGATTTTTTAAATAAGATAATTATTCAATTGTATTCAATCCATTCACATGGATTTTTACATAGTGATATTAAATTAACAAATATTCTATATAAATTTAATCAAAAATATTCAATTTGTGATTTTGGATTATGTGAATATTATGGTTTTCCATTAATAAAAAAAATATATCAATCAACTAAAGGATATAAAGCACCTAAATCTTTTAGCAGGTATTCTATAAATCTAGACATGTATAGTTTAGGTGTAAGTATATTTTATTTAATAACTGGATTATCAATTACTTTATTAAACGAAATTAGAGAAAAAGATATCAATGATTATTTAACACAAATAAATCAATATATTGATGCTGAATTATTAAAAAATATGATATTAAATTGTTATTCATGTAAAAAAATATTATCTTCAAATATTATTACTGATGCAAAAAATGATTTATGGTTGTCAATAAGTAAATATATATCAAGCATTTTTCCTATAAATATAATTAAAAATAAATTCAATAATAATATAATAGTTTTTAAACCTTTAAAAATTAAAAATAATAGATACTATGAATATACTTACTCTGAAATATACCAAAAAAAATATGAATTGGAATATTTAGAAGATATGTATATGACTTATCATAATCATATTTTACAAATTATAAATTTAAATGAGGACCAAATATTTATAAAAAATTGTATATTAAGATATTATGTTAAAAGCGGATTTCATTTAGAAACATTATTATTTTCTTTTTATTTAGTAAATCATTTTTCAATCATAAATAATATGAAAATAGAAAGCGCTAAATTATTTTTAAATTTATCGTCTAAAATATTAGAAAATAATACTCTTATAAAAACCACATTAGAAATTGAAAATATAGTTGAATTTGAGAAAACAATTATGAATTCATTTTTAAATGGTCAAATAATATTTACACCATGTTTGTTTTTTATATATTATTTTATTTATAAAATAGCTTACCATTATCCATTATTATATATAAACACTCTTAATAACATAGAGTCTATAAGTTTATCAATTTTGATAATATATTTATTCAAACCTGAGATATATGGAGATCAAATGACATACAGTATTTTATCACATGATATAATTATGATTTCTATTGAAATTTCACTTAATTTAGATATTAAAAATAAATTATTTGAAATAATAAAAAAAAATAGTAAAATAATTAATCAAGATATGTTAAGATATGTGGTTGAAAATGATGACCTTTATCATTATATTAATCAATACATATAACACCATTTTCTAATTTTTCAACTGTTGATTTAATAACCATGTAATTCTCTATAATATTATTATTAGCTATTTCAATTTCTTTATTCTTTGTATTTATTTCATTTTTCAATTCTTCAAATTGGTATTTAAGTTCATCATTCATTTCTAAATGTTCATATATTTTTTGAAATCTGTTTTCATTATGAAGTGTTTCTTTTTCAAATATTGATATAAGGGAGGCCAGTTTAATTTCTAGTTGTTCTATTTTTTCACTATGATCTTTAAATCCTTCAATAACTATTGGCGTTGTATTTATATCAATATCATCAGCAGTTAAACGGCGTTTTTTACCAATTTTTTGACAAAATTCTTTTATACTTTCTGATTTTTTATCAAAATATACAGTTAAACGAGATATTAATTCTTCAATAGTATTTTCTAAAACTTTTATCCTATCTATATGATTATGTTCGGTTGCTTCTTCCATTATATTTTATAATAATAAAAAAAATATAATTATAAAACTTAATTTAATATTAATAGAATATATGAAAATATTATCATTTGATATAGGAATTATTAATATGGCGTATTGTCTTATGGAGTCAACGGATGATAAAAAAGTAAAAATTTTAGATTGGAATGTGATGAATATAAGTGGTATTCCAGATTGTTCAATGTGTAAAAAAAAAGCAAAAAATTATATTTTTTTAACAAACCATAAGAATCCTTATCAAACATCTTATTTTTGTGCAATACATACTAAAAATTATGCTGAAAAACATTATCCAAAAAAAGATATTAATAGCATACAGGATAGTGATAAGATGGATTTAGATAAATTAGGTGATAATATGTATTTACAATTAGAAAAAAAACCAGAATTATTTAATAATATTGATTGTATTTTATTTGAAAACCAACCTGTTTTAAAAAATCCTAAAATGAAATCTATACAAATGATACTATATAGTTTTTTTCTTTATAAAAAGAGTGTTGATAAATGTAATATTAATATTCTAAAATTTTATACAGCTAAAAGAAAGTTAGAAATAAAAGGTATTCAATTAAATCAATCAGAATTTGACAAAAAAGAGTATTCTGATAGAAAAAAATTATCTAAATTAATTACAAAAGAGATTTTAAAAAGAATAAATGATTTAGAAAACATAAATAAATTAGAAGAAGAGACTAAGCAAGATGATTTGTGTGATTGTTTTATTCAAGGAGTTGAACATCTTCAAACTAATGGATATTTTATTTTAAACTAATATTTAATGTTCTGCGATTAGTTCCACCAGAACTTATCAGAGAACCTGAAGGAGAAACATTTTTAGGTGTAGAGGATTTATTTCCACTCAATTCTTTTAATATATCATCTACTCCTAATCCACTAGGTCCACGCATTTCTCTTCTAGGCATAGCTGGTAATCCTGAACTACCAGTATTTGTAGGGCCGACTGGTCTCAATGGTCCCATTGACTGAGGTACGACTACAGGTCTTTGTGATGGAAGGGGTCCTCTTGTAGCCATAGGAGGTGGAGGTGCAGCTGCTGGTTTAGACATGCCTGAAAAAGGTGTATTTTGAGGAGGAGTTTCATTATTTTGTCCATTTACTTGATTCATAGCAGATTGCGCAAACTGTTTCATCATTTCTGGATTTTGTTTTAACATTTCCTCCATACCCGGAATACTACTTTTAAACATAGTATTTGTCAAATGAACCATAGCCGCACTTCCGCCTACCATCATTATCAATTTAACTTCTGGTGGTAATTTTGTATTAGTTTTATATTTTTCATATAATTCACCAAATATTTCATTATAATCTTCTATATTTTCGTGAATACCTTCTGACCAACCATCTAATTTTAAATCAAAAGGATCAAATTTATTATTAAGAAATTCAAGTGATGTAATTATAGTAAGTAATATTTTTGCGCCTAATTTTTCAGCATTTGATTTCTCGCGTTTTTTGCGTTCTCTTCTTATAAATGCTCTAATTTCATCAGGTGATGTTTTACGATTAAAATGTTCAGGTATGTTAATTCCAAATTTTTCTTTTAATGTGCTACATTCCGATAATAAATCATCTATATTTAAATTTTCTAGATCATCAATCACTTTTTCATTTTTTGTTTCAGGGTTTACATTTACTTGAGGTGGTTCAGGTAGTGGAGCATAGGGATCGTCACCAATATTCATCTTTTTATTTAAATCATTCATATTAATATCATTACTTAAATTAGAAACATTATCTAAATTTAATTTAATATCATTTAATGTTTCAAATCCTAAATTAATAGGTTTATTAAATGGATTATCTAATGGAAGTGTTGCTCTAGGTGTTGGAACTCTTTGTTGATTAGAAATATTACTAGCATTAGATAAATTTTTTTTTTGCTGTAAAGCATCAAAAGGTGATATAATATTATCAAAACTTATATTGATATTTTCTAATGGCATATCTAAACTACCTTTTAAATCCATAGATGTATCACGCTTCTTATTCTTATTTTCTAATAAATCTAATCCTAATGATGGAATTTCTACTAAACGAGGACTTGTTTCAATATTATTAAAATTTAAATCAATAACATTATCTATTTTTTGAACATTAATGGTATCTGTTTTGTTATTATTTGAGTTAATGTTTTTCATGTCATTTGTAAAATCCAAATTAATATCCATTAATCTATAACCTTTGTTATATTTTTTTTACATAATCTAAACTTAAAGATATTTTTAAAATATTAATTATAAAATGGAAAATTTATCAAACAGTTTAATGTTTATTATAAATAAAGAATTAGAATCAATACTCGATAATATTTCTATAGACTATTCACTTGATAGAGAAGATTTAAATAAATATTTATTTAATAATTCAAAAAAACAAAGCAAAAATGATAAGGAAAATAATGTAGATTTAAAAAATGATACTAACGGATTATCAATATGCCAAGGTAAAACAAAAAAAGGTGAAAGTTGTCCTAATAAGGCAAAAAATGGGACAATATTTTGCGGAAAACATACACCCTAATATTAATTTGATATATTAATAAAATATATAACAAATGATATAAATATAATAGTCATTCCAAAATATATAAGTCTATTATCGGTTGATATTATATCCCATATTATTGTAATAAATATATTTATAAAATGATATAAATTATCTGATTTTTTAATTATAGAATTTATATCTATTTTTTTTGATATATCTAATAGAATAGCCTGCATATTATTTGACCAATTTATTAATAATTCACCAAGAGTTAAATCTAATATTTTTTTGTCGTTAATATCTATTGAATTAGACAACTCATTTAATTCTTTTAATTTCTGTTTTTCTTTATTTGTTAAATAATCATCTAAATTATCAGTTTTTTCATGTTCTATATTAGCCATATATTGTAAAAGAATAAAAAAATAATATTAATTTTATAATAATATTTTTTTATGCTGTGGAATTAGATGATTTAGGAAAGTGAGTAGTCATATACTTTTGAAGATTAAAGTAAGTAAGAGTTTCCGTAGTGGGAATAGCCAAAAGAGTGCGCAATTTAGCATCAGGATTAATGTTTCTCTTGCTTACTTGATCTTTAAGGTTATTGGTTTTAATATAGTTGGTAATAAATTTAGTAACTTCAGTGCGTGCAATCAAAGTGCCTTTGGGTTTTCCCATAAACTCACACATAGCATCAGAAACCACAGTTGGTTTAGTAATGCCAGAAGGTGCTTTCTTAGGGAGAGGATCACCATTAGCATCAGTAGTAGCAACCTGACGACGGCGTCTTCCAGATGACTTTTGAGCAGTCTTGAGATCAACAGTGTCGGATTTAAAATTAGCAACAAGGTTTGAACGATGATGTTTAAGAGCGGCAATTTGAGCATCTACAGCTGCCAAAACAGCCTTGTGACGATCTTCACGAGAAAGTTCCGTAGTAGGAGGCTCTTGAACAGGTTCAACAGGAGCAGGAGCAGGAACAGGAGCAGGAGCAGCTTTAACCGATTTAGTCTTAGATTCAACATCGGTTGATTCCAATTTAGGTGCCACGACGGCAGTAGAACTAGAAGTCTTAGGTTGAGAACGAGGAGCCATTGATAGTATTATATACTTACTAATATGTTTATTCTTTAAGTATTTTTCTTTCAATTTTTTTTTGATTTACAGAAGCAAAAAATCAAAACATAAGTTTTTATTTTTTTTTAAAGTTTAAAATACAATTTATTTTTTATTTTCTATATAAAAAATAATATTATAGAATATAATGCACTACGAATATTTATTTGCCTTTATAATAATAATGATAATATATTCATTTTATAGTAGCGAATTGAACATGGCGTATAATAAAGCTAGTCAAGTCACTGAAAATAAATATTTATCAGATTTATCATATTATTATCGTTATCATATGATTTAAAAAAAAAATTGAAAAGTATAATTTGATTTATATATATCAGCACAAAAAATAATGTCTCCAACAATTGTTAAACCATCTACCCTAGACACAAATCTCATTCATTTCAGTGAACCTATCACTAATGCTAAAGGAGGTAAATCAGTCGATGTAAGTTATGCGGATGAATCCAAGTTTTATATTAGAACACCAGATATTAAAATTGCATTTGATTGTAAGGATGCATCTATTGATAATCCTAATCCAATAGGTTATCCCAAGTATGAATTTCAACTATCATTTGAAAAATTAGAAGATCCAAGATTAAAATCATTTCACACTATGATTAATAGTTTTGATGATTTGCTTACTGAAACAGCATCAAAAAACAGTCTTTCTTGGTTAAAAATGAAAACTGCGCCAGTTGCTGTAGTTGAAGCACTAGTAAATCGCACTATTAAACAGAGTAAAGATCCAAAGACTCAAGAACCTAATGGTTTATATCCTGATACTATGCGTGTTCGTGTTCCTGTAGGAAAGGAAGGTAAACTTATCTGTCGGTTTTATGATAAGGATAAGAATGATATAACGGATATGTCTGTTATTAGTAAACTCAGACGCGGAACAGTTGTTCAAATGATTCTTGAATGTTCTGGCATCTACTTTTCAAATGGAAAATTTGGATTTACTGCATGGAAGATTTTTCAATGTAGTATTGTTAAGGAGAGCACGAGTGGTATTCCTCGTGGAAGATGTCTAATCACTGATAGTGATGATGATGAAGAGATAACACATAATGAAGATATTAAACCATCTAAACCACTAGCATCTGTTAACTTTGTTCAATCTACTGATAAAGATGAACTTGATGGATCAAATGAGCAAGACGCTCAACCTGTATTAGAAGTAAAACCACCAGTAAAAAAAGTTGTAAAAAAAGCACCATCGTCAGCTTCTAATAAATAATAAAAAAATATTAAATAATTTTTTTATTATTTTATGAAAAAAATTTGATATAAATATAAAACAAGAATAATTTAAACATAGAATGAATCAAATTTTAGAAATCAATACAAATCATTGTATGGCACGTAAAGCTGATCATACTCAATGTAGTCATAAAAAAAAATTCGGAGAATACTGTGGAAAACATTTTAATACTAATTGTAATAGGATAGATCAACCTATAGAGATAAAACAAAAAAAGAAAAATATATCTATATTTACACATAATGTAAATAATTTACCTGTTTATAATACAATCAATGAGAGATACATTCGCAATATAGATAAAATAATTAAAATTCAATCATATATTAGAGGTCATATTATAAGATTTTTTAATAAATTACGTGGTCCTGCTCTCTTTAAAAGACATCTATGTAATAATGATTGTGACATATATCTTATGGAAAGTATTAATACAATACATTTATTAGATTTTTATAGTGTAAAAGAAGATGATAACTTTATTTATGGATTTCACATTGAGACTATATATAAGTATATAAATTTAAACAAAGATAAAATAGAAATTAATAATCCCTATACAAATAAACCTTTTCATAGTAATTCTATAAAAAATATAAATATAATATATAATTTTTATAAAAAAATTGGGTTTAGAGAGCCAATTGTTAATATTATACCCCAAAATATTGATTTTATAATTAAAAATAAAGTTTTGACAATATTTCAAAAAATGGATCAATTAAATAATTATACCGATATTGAATGGTTTTTATGTTTAGATTTCAATCAATTAATAAAATTAATGTTTCTAATTAAAGATCTGTTTGAATATAGAATGGATTTATCTAAAGAAAAAAAATATGATATTCTTTCTAGTGGCTATGTATTTCCAAAGGAAAACAAATATTATAAAAATCTTACGATTAATCAATTAAAAATGGAAATTTTAGATGAATTTGATAAATTAGTCTCACAAGGTAAGACGCGTGATGATAAATATATAGGAAGTCTTGTAATATTAAGTGGTATTGTAGAGTTAGTTCCAAATTGTGCGTCATCCTATCCTTGGTTAGTTCAAGGAACATTTATGAACCATTAAATAAATGCTATATAATATCTCTCTCTTTCATTTTCTCTACGAAGATATAAAATAAATTCTATAATTATCATTAAAATAAAAATAATAATAAAAAAAATAATAATTGACATATACATTTACATATAAATATAGTTATTTATTTATATATATTATGACAAATAATCTTGATACACTTAATATAGATAATATTATTTTATCTATTATTAAAACTAAGATAACACCTAAATTAATTTTAAGCAGTAATGTATATCCGATTGGTTTTGATATTCCAGAAGTATTAGTTCCATTTGGAATTGATCGGAGTTATGGTAAAAGTTATTTAAAAATACAGATATTCAAAAATTCTAAATATCTTGATTTATTAAAAAAAATAGAATTTAAACTAAATGAATTAGTTAAAGAAAAATTTAATGGAACAACAATAAAAACATCTTTTTATGGTGAAAATATTATGGCGACTATTTTAGATAAAAATGTAGAAATTGTTGATATGAATAATAATCAGATAAGTAATTACGCAATTATAAAAGGAACAAAAATTCAAGTTTTAATGGAATTAGGAGACATATATCATTATAATAATGATTATCACTACAAATGGATTATAAAAAAAATAATTTTGCGTTAAAAAATAATATAAAGAATATAATTTGAAACATATATAGATAATTCAATGACTGGGGCTTACAAAGTTTTTAATTATAAAACAATAGATTTAAATGAAATTTCTTTTTTAGGTCCAAATGAAATACGCACAAATGTATATCTTTGTGCTATTGATGCTGAATATGACATTTTGTTTCAGACAAGAGAACTAGAACTTAAAACCGGTATTATTACAGAAGAAAGGGAAGCCTATTTGGATGTTAATATAGAAGGAACCGATTTCCAAGATTTTTTAATCAAATTAGATGAACATAATGTGCAGACAAGTATAAAAAATGTAAAAGAATGGTTTAATCAAGAACTTTCTCATGAAGCTATCCGAAATTACTATAAATCAAATATAAATCAAGGCGTATTAAGAATGAATGTTCCTTATAATAGAAAAAAGATTAATGTAAATGTATACGATGATAGTAAAAATGCAATTTCACCTGATGAATTATTTGAAGGTGCTAAAGTAGTTATTGTTTTTCGATTAAATGGTCTTAGATACAATTCAAAAAAATGCATTATGGATTTAGATATTGTGCAAATAATGCTGATGAAACCAAAAGAAAAAGTAGTTATACCTGTTCAAAATCTTAACTTAACAAATCGGTCTAGTGAGTCTAAACAAGATATTGCGAAAAAAATGGAACTATCTAATAAAATTAGAGAAAAAAAACAAGAAGTTCATAATCTTTATACTGAGTTACAACAGGCTGAATTAAAAGTTCAGGAATTAAAAAATAATTTTTGTGAATTATCTAAAGAATTAAAAGATTTAGAAGAGGCTTTTGAAGAAGATTTACAATATGAAGATGACTAATTAATTTCCGCGCAATTAAACAATGCTTTTAAACTATGAGAATATATTTCATAGAATGTGTTTCCCTTTTCAGTTACTTCTGTAAAATAGATAATTCCATCATTTAAATTGTATTCTGTTATTTTGATAACTTGTTTATTAAAATAAGACCATTGTGTAGGGAAAAAAGGTAATTCTTTTTCTTCATAATCAATAACTATATAATCATAAGTATCTTTTGTATTCGTAGATATAATTGTTGGTTTTTCAGTAATAGTTTTACCTGTTTTTTTATTAAGTGTAAATATTCTATCAACACTATAATATTTTACAACATTATATTCATTGATACGAGAATGTATTTTATTTTTTAAATGATTCCATTTTTCATGTGAAATCATTTTATTAAATTGATTTAATTCATTATTTATTTTTCCTAAATAATAATATCTCGGCATTTATAAAAATAACATTAATATAATCTTTATATCAATTTTTTATAGAAAAGGTTTATATTCAAGACTCTTTTCACCCTTACTGTTTTCCGCTCTTGGATGTTCAATAGGTTTGTACATTGTAGTTATATCTTCTTTATATTTAAGATATTGCTCTATACCTATTAAAATTCCTGGGACAACTTCATCAACAACTTTATTATCTAATTCAATAATTTGTTGTTTAATATTATCTACTGAATTTTTTGAAAATTGTAAATAAATAGATCTCATTATAATTTCTAATTCAGTATCACTTTGCCTAGATATTTGATGTCTTCCATTTGAAATTTTATAAACATTTTGTATTATTTTATTTTGTAAATAATCAATATTTACTTTTGAAAAAAAAACATCACTTACTGGATTTCTTTCTAACACTGTTTTTACTGCTTCAGTCGTAAATTGATTTAAACCTTTTTTTTGTTCATAAAACATTTGATATGTTGGATAAATATTATTATCAACATATTCTATTCTACCATTATTCTGATAATTCATTATATAATTAATATAGATTTTTTAATCATCTAATGGACTATCTGTTATTTTAGTGCCACAATATTTTTCTGGTTTATTTTTAAAATCATTTCTTGTATAAATAGCGATTTTTATAGACTCTTTCAATAAAAATTTAAAATTATCCCAAAATTCTTTAGTATGACCTGTAGATTTTGTCATAAGATGACCCATTTCATGTATAGCAACAAACATCAATATATTTTCATCTTCAAGTCTTGCTTCTTTATCCTTAGATCTAATACATAATACTATTTTTTCACCCTTATTAACACTATAACTTGTAAATTTACTACCCTGCTCACTTTCTTCTATATTATCTGGTTGAAATTTTAACTTTAATCTTAAGCATCTATCATCATTTGGATATTTTTTTACTAAATATTCTATTAATTTCTCTAGTTTTTGTCTTACACTAGCAATTAAATTGGCAGCTGTTTCTTTATCTGAAACATTTCTTACTAAATACATTTTATTATCGATATTTGACTTAACATATATCAAATTACTATTCTTTGTGTCAATATACATATATATAACTATTAAAATTACTACGGTCACTAAAAATTTAATAATGTCATTCATATAAAATATATATACAAAATAGAGAGAAAACTAATTTTTCACTTTAAAGAAATGTATTCTAATATTTTCTTTTTATTTAATTGAAACATCTTAGTATTTATTTTTTTCAATAATGTTGTATTTATATTATTTTTAATAATACTTAATAAACTATTATTTTTTTCATTAAAGCCATAAGTATTTTTTAATAGTATTAACGATTTTACAGGTTGATTATTTGTATATAAATTTGACACATATAGATTATTATCTTGAATAGGTCGTCGTTCAATTAAAATATCAAATATATCAGTCTTATTATTAACCCTAGTAATTACATCAAAAAATTCATTAATAGTAATATTGTCATAAATAAAATATTTATTTAATAATGTATTATCTGTTTGTAAATATTGAATAATAAGTTCTTTTTCATTACAAGTAGCATAATAATTAAATAATGTTTTTTTAAATAGTAAAGTCTCTTTATAAATCATAACAATATTTTCTGTATCTATACAATCAAAAATATTAAACCAATTTTTATCATAAAATAACATATTGTTAAATATACTTAAATTCTCTACATATACAAGAACACTTACATATTTATTATGATTACTAGTTAAATCTAATATTAGATTTGTTAAAACAGAAAATTGCCCTAATTCACCTTTATTATCCATTGAATAAATTAATAAATCACTATTCATAGATATATTAACAAATTGCTTTAAATATTGTAAATAGTTAGGTGTAGGACTACTATAAAATATAAATATATTCAGACTATTCTTTGGTTGCTTCATTTTATATATTAGATATTTTTTTTGTTATTTTATTGAAATATAAAAAAAATTAACAGAATTTATTTTGTATAAATTATATAAAAAAATACCTTGATATAATTTATATTTTTTTTTTTGATTTAAATATAACTTTTATTTTATTTAGTTTTTTCTTTTTTGATTTTTTTTTATATTTTCCACCTTGTTTAGTTGCTTCTTCATTCGTAATTTCTATATCTTTTGTTAATAATGTTTCATCAGTTGTTTGTGTTTTTTCATCTTCCAATTGAACAGTAATATCAATTAGTCCATTAGGATTTATTATAGGCATAGTTCCAGGATGTTGTGATACAACACGATATAAAATATTATTTTCATGAGTTACCCCTCTTTGTAATATAACTCTTGATTCAAATTTTTCAATATCAATATAACCTACATCAACCCAATTAGATAAGTCTGACCTATTTGCACCGTGTGATTTACATGTTTGATAGTAATTTAATTTATTATTTTTTACAATTGTATTAAATAATTCTTCATTAATTTCTATAGAACGTTTTGTTTTATTTTCTATTAATTTAAAGTCAAAAACCATATATTATATAATTTTATTAAAAATTACTATAAATAAAAAAAAACTGAATTATTTCAGTAATGAATCAAGGGTTTAATTCTCATATTATTTAATACATCTATTCTTTTCATAACTCCGCATAATTGATGATCATTTATATCAATACGATTAATCTGTTCTATATTAACTGTATTACTATTAACGGAGTAGATTACCTTATTTAAACCTATTAATTTTAATTTCTGTAAACAGTCTAAACAAGGTGGACTATTTAAAAGATGAACATCACCATTAAGGTGTGTGACACATCTAACAACACAAATTGAATATTTTGACATCTTGCGTCTTATTTTATCTTTATCCTTAATGGAATGTATCTTAATAAAACTATTTAAAAATTTACAAACAACATCCATTTCAGCATGAGTGCTACAGCATAAATTTTTTCTATATATTGTCCTTGCTCCTTGATTATATCCAGAACATATTTTTTTTGTTCCCTTATAAATGATAGCACCATGTTTAAATCCTAAATCAGATTTTATGCTTTCATCTGCAGCCATACATGCTAAGCGATAATTTTTTGACATATATTTTTTAAGGATATATAATATTAATTATATCAATTTTTTAAAGTATATAAAAAAATTATGTATTTAATATTATATAAACAACAATTATGCCCATTCATAGTGATTTTAAAAATAAATTTACTTTAGAAGAACGCAAACAGGAATGTTCTAAAATGATAGCAAAATTCCCTGATAGATTACCTATTATAGTAGAAAGGTCAAAGGATTCATCTATACCAGAAATGGATAGAAAGAAATTTTTAGTTCCATCTGATATTATGTTTGGTCAATTCCAATCAATAATTCGTAAGCGTATTAATATTAATCCAGCTACTGCTTTATTTTTATTTGTAGGCAATAATGATAGAATGATTCCTATCGGACAATCTATAAGTTCTGTATACGAAGCTGAAAAAGACCAAGATGGATTTTTATACATTGTATATACTAGTGAAAATACTTTTGGATAATATATTTTGATATAATAATATTAAAATATTTTATACATCATTTGTCCACCAATTAGCAGTTAAATAAGGTGGTCTTTCGCGACTTTCTTGTTTAGTGATAAGATTCGGTCCGCCTTTAACAATACCGTCAATCTCATTATAATTTAAGGCAAAATCATAATATCGTAAATTAGAAATAAAACCAGAAAATCCACCAAATGAGTTTATATAAACATCGCTGTAATTTTGTTTTGGAATACCTGTAAGTTTAAGTGATTTTTTAAGATTTCCATTTATAAATACATCTATGGTTTGTCCCTTAACACTTATAACAAAAGAAAACCATTTATTAATAGGAATATTATCTATATCAACATATTCAGATATTTCCATATAGGTATTCATATATACACGAAGTGCATTTTTATCAGGATGCAACCACATTCCTGGAGCACGCAAAGGCCAACTTGTCTCATTGCCTTTATGAAATACATGTTTCCATTGTCCTAATTTATAATTGTAGTTATCAATAAATAACCATCCACTATAACTAAATTCTATACCATTTTGTTCATTTTGACTTCTTGGTAGATTAATACTTCCTTCTTTATAAGGGTCTTGTGTAATTACAAGTCTTTTTTTAGCATCTTTTGTCTCTTCTAATAAATATGGTGAACCTTTTCTAAATTGATTTACATTCCTTAACATCTTCCTTCCATAAAAATAAAGAAGATATAACCCTATAATAGCAACAATTACCATAATAACAATCCATAAAAAATTGCCATTTTTTGCTTCTGTAACACCATTAGACATCACTTCACCTGCTTTTTTTAAATAATCCATAGTATATATATATTGTTAAGAAACAAAAAAAATTAATAACAAGGATTATTTAAAATAATTCTATAAATTAAATAAAATGTTAAATATGTGGAAGGAAATAGACAAGCGTACAAAATAAATATAAATTTTATAATTCCTGTTGTTTTACTATTACAATCCCATGAAACTACTATAGCAATAATAAAAATAGCTATATCAACTAATGTCATACTTACTTTTGCTGCTATTTTACGAACATTATTTTTATCTTCACTAGGTTCAACTGTAGTTGAAGGTCTAATCAAATTTAATATCAACTTCTCAATAAACATTATATAATAATTCAAAGAAATTTTCCTCGGATTACTAAAACCAACTTATATATTAAGTAAAAATAATTAAATAAAACACAAATCATTATTTTAAAAATTAAAATAGTAATATTGTCGTCTTGATTCTCTTTATAACATAAATATCCAGCCAAAGCACAAAAAAATAGATGAATAAATATAGCTAAAGATATCAAAATACCTATAGTTATTTTTCCCCATGGAATACTTTCCTCTTTTTCTTTTTTAGGCTCCTTTACTTTTATTGGAAAACCAAATGCATCTTTTTCTGGTTCGATTATTTCACTCATATATATTTATTATAGATAAACAATAAATAATATTAATAATTAATATATGGTAAAAAAAATATTTATATTAATTACCATAATCATAATATATTATTTTATATATAATTATGCAAACGATATAGAAATCGTAACAATAGATTCAATGAAAACTGGTCCTACAATATTACTTATAGGTGGTGTTCATGGTAATGAACCTGCTGGCTCTGTAGCCTTATACAAATTTATAAGTATATTAAAAAAAAATAATAATATACAAACAGGCAAATTATTTATAATACCTTGCCCTAATAAATTAGGTTTGGTATTTAATAGTAGATGGTTATTACATAGGCTTAATAATAGGGATCTAAATCGTAATTTTCCCAGAAATAAAGAAGAAATAGCCTTAGATCCTATAAGTGCTAAAATTATGGAATATGTACTAAAGAGTGACCTTATTATAGACTTTCACGAAGGATGGGGATTTCATAAAATAAATCCAGAAAGCATGGGTAGTGGTATATATCCAGCAGACAGTAAATTTTCAATTATTCTTGCTAATGAATTATTAAATTATGTAAATCAATATATACAAGATCCTATAAAAAAATTTTCAATCGTATATAATAAACATCCAGACATTAAATCACTTAAAAATTTTGCTAATTATTTAGGTAAAGATTATATATTAGTTGAAACTAGTGGACAAGACAATATACAACCAATGGATTTGCGTGTTCAACAAAATTTACAAATAATATATTATTCTCTAAAAAAATTAAAGATATTATAAATTTATTGATTTGAAATTTCTAATATTTCTGTAATATTACATCTACAAATAGGACATTTATTTAATTTATAAATACATATTCCACATATCATATTATGATTACAATCTAAAATAGTAAAATTACCTTTTCTTTCACAACAAATATAGCATTCATCCACAAGATAATTTACATCTGTTATTTTAATTACCTTTTTATTATTAAGCATATGAATTGAAGGTAGGTTTATGTCTCTATTTGTTTGTAGATTTATTTTTGAGAATATAGTTAAACAAATAGCATCATAAGTGCAATATATTATTAAAAACTTGTTATCTGTATATATAAATTGGTTTTTATCAAATATTAATATAAATATATTGATAATATTTAGTATTTTAATAAATAAGATAAAATAACTATAATAAAATAATTGTTGTAAATTATTTGGTCTATATCTTATTAAAAAAACACAACGAAATATTGTTATCTCACGAATAAATGATAAAAATATTGATATCAAAAGATAGAGTGTATAAAAATTTAATGTATGAATTGCTATATAACCATATATAAAAAAGAAACAATTTATAAATATTGTTATAATACTATGATATAAATTTCTTTCCATTATTTTAGTATTAACTGTTTAATTTTAAATATTAATAATAAAATTTGATAAATGATTGTGACAATGATAAATAAAAATGACATATCGTAGTTTCAGAAAGGATAAACACTTAGAAAATGGAGAACATATGGTTTTTTTAGATAGCACTAATAAACATATAATGTATCATTCAAGTCGTTTTCTAAAAAAAAGATATAAAATCAATATAGTAAATGCTAAGATAAACTCGTTTAAAATAACATATCAGACTACATATTATCCTGATAAACAGATGATAACATTAAATAAAAATATTAGTAATGAAGAGTATACATTTTTATTAGATTATTATCAAAAATATATTAATAGCATTATTGATAAAAATTATTTTGTAGTTGTAATTTAATCTCTCTTTTTACCTCCTAGATATGGATAACCATAATTATTTTTTATCATCCATTCATTAATATTTAATGTGCCTTTATATAATTTAGCCAATAATCTTCCATATTTGTCAAAACCTATAATCTTTACAAATATGAGTTGATTTAAAACAAGACTTTCTAATGCATTTTTAGACTGTTTCGCGCACTCAATTTCTTGCTCTCTATTATCTTTGGTTTTCAATGGTTTCATTTCAGGACTATCATAGCCATACATTCTTATAGTCCATAAATCTATTTTATTTCTATGGTTCATAAGTCCTTTAACAGTGTCTCCATCATAAACTTCTATTATTTTTATCCAAGTAGTGTAATTAGTTAGACTATATTTAGAATAACTCTTATTTTTATTGATAATATTCATTCTCCATATTAAAGAATATTTGCGTGCTAAAAAAAGTTGATGAATATTCATTTGCGACGAGGACCACGGAGAAGCGGTGCTGTTTATCGTGGGAAGACATGATGTTATACAGCCCATGATAACAATTATAATAATATAATAATTGTTTATTTCAATTTTTTAATTCAAATATTAATTAAAATAAAAAAATAATTTGTATCATATTATTTGATGAATATAACGATTAATGATACGCAATTAATTGAAATGGACAAATAAGCGCTTTTACAAAATTATATTGGCTATTCTATTTCGAGTGTTATTGTATTTTCAACTGGAGACACTGATAGATAATAAATGAATCTATTAGTATCTTGAACAAATTATATTGTGTGAAAAAAAGTCTCTATAATAAGATACCAATGAAAGCACACTATGTAAATTTCATCATCTACCACTTGGAGCTTGGATACAAACCTCTGAGACGTTGACTTGAATTGTTGAGTTCGGCGTTATTCCAGATGCCTGTATTGTGTTTTGAAACGACAACTCTTGCCCGTTGAAAATAATGTCTTGATTCGGGGCGTAAACTCCACACCAATTTTGGATTTTTGTGGCGAGTCTCATTATTGTATCATTAGGATTAACATCTATATCTACCACTTGGAGGTTGGATACAAACCTCTGAGACGTTGACTTGAATTGTTGAGTTCGGCGTTATTCCAGATGCCTGTATTGTGTCTTGAAACGACAACTCTTGCCCGTTGAAAATAATGTCTTGATTCGGGGCGTAAACTCCACACCAATTTTGGATTTTTGTGGCGAGTCTATTTATTGTATCATTAGGATTAACATCTATTTTTGTTGTATGGCCTTGGAAATTGACATTAATTAAAAAACCTCCAACCTTAATATTTCTTTTTTTAGATATTCTTTTCACCATTAATCGCTTTCGTGAAGAACGAGTTTTGTTATTTCTAGAACATAACATTTTAATTTTATGTATATATTATAAAAATAAAAAAATTATACACAACGGATCTTAAAATATGTAATTTATTATTTATAGTTGTTGTTTTTATTAAAATAACCTAATATTATTATATTGTAAAAAAATCATTTTGTAAAAATATTTAAATAATTGAAGTAATTTTAAAATAAAATTGAAATTGAACGTTTAATTTTATTTAATTATCTTTTCTATATAATGAATATTCAAATTATTAATCCTGAATTGATACAATGGATACAAAATCTAAAAGGAAATACTAATGAAATAATAACACAAATAGAAACAGCTCTTAATATAGGTAGGCTATCTTTAGAACAATGTCGATTAAATCCAAATTTTGATATTATCCATAAGCCATTAGAAGATTTTACTAAACAAATTGAAAACAAAATTAATCATAGCCTTCAACATCATTATGAATTAACGAAATTAACAAATGAACAAGTTGGTGATGATTTAAAAATCGTAAGACAGCATTTTAATGACTTTTTACAAATAAGTGGAAGTAGTAACCGTAAGGGAAAATTAGTAGAAAATCTAGAATGTAAAAATCTTGAGAAATATTTTCCTAATTATATAATAAATAATATAAGTAACACAGGTCATGAAGCAGATATTCATATTACAACTGATTTTGGTAAAGTTTTAATAGAATTAAAAACATATACTGGTTCAGTAGGTAAAGATCAAGTTCAAAAATTTTATAATGATATTAATCGTGTAGGCTATCCCATGGCTTTATTTGTATCAAATACCAGTGGAATTTATGGAAGAAAAAAAATAGATTGGGAATTTTATGGTCCTCGTAATACTATTGTTGTCTTTATTAGTAATGGTGGAATAGATGGAAATGGATTAATATTGGGATTACTGTTTTTGGAAGCAATTAAACGACTACTAACAAATGACTCTAATAAATATAATTTAGAAATGCATATTCAAACACTCATTGATAATTTAGAACAGGCTAAAGGTGAAATTGAAAATGTAAGTCGCGTTCGTGGAGATTTAAAAATTTTGAAGGATAATATATGTGGTAAAATTGATGAATTAACAGATAATGTATTTAATATTGAATTATCTCTTAAAAAAACATTAAATACAATTGTAAAGGATTCTCAGGCTATTTTAGATAATCCAATATCAGAAATGCCAATCAGTGATATTGAAAACTGGTTATCAGAAAAAAAAGATCCAAAAATCACAACACTTTTTCATAACATTAATGACAATAATAAACTAAGTTTCAGTGTTAGTAATAATGAACTTATAATTATGAATAAAGATAATAAAATAATAGCTCAAACAAAAAAAGCACGAGCAAAGAAAGATTATGAGATACATTTCCATTATGAAGATAAAATACTTGGTAAGACCTGTCTTTCTTGTAATGAAACGATTGAACGAGGAAAAATTATTTTACATGACTTAAATGAAATTAATGTAATACAAGAGAGAATAAGTCATTTATTATAAATAATTGCTGTTTACATTTGGATTTTTGTTGGATTATATTTATTATATAAATTTAAATCAGTATGTTTTGTATGATTATTATGCATAAATTGGTCTTTTAACATTTTTTTATCACTTGAACAAAAATTTGAAACTACATCATTTTTTTCAGCTTCTGTCATTGTTTTTTTTTCTCTTTTTGAAAATTCATTGGTAATAATAGCTACTTTTTTTAGACAATTATTTTCTAAAGGCACTAGTTCATTTTGAAGACGAGCTAAATCTGTTTCCAAGACTTTTATCTCTTTTTTATTTAAAAACTTTTTCGCAGCATTTGAATCATATAATGTATATAATTCAATTTTTTTATTAACAATTTCTTTCAGTTTTTTTTTAACAACATCAATTAAATTATTTCTTATCTCATACAATTGATTGTTATCTTTGTTTAAATGATCTTCAATTATTAAATCAAGAGCTTGCTGGTCTGTTAGTTTTTCAGGCTCTTTATATACATAATATACAGGAGGTGATTGATTAGTAGCCGAGACAGAACCAGCATTTATTATTTTTTTGCTAAATTTTTTAGATTTAACATTATTTTTTAAAAACCTGCGTTTTGAAAAACTAGTATTAATATTTGTCATATATATATTGTAAAGAAAATAATTAGACGCAATTAATTTTTTATTTTTAGTTTTTTAGATATTTTTTTTATATATTGTGAATTTTTCTTTGAACCACCTTTACTTTGTTGTTTCTTTAATAATGATTTAGCAAAATTACTAATATTATAATATAAAAGATTAGATCTAATAATAAAATACATATTTCCTAGTTGATTTTCTTCATATCTACCCCAACCAATCATATCATTACTTAATAAAGCAAGTGAATGTTCGTTACCGCATGCTATTTGATAAACTCTATCGTCTGGTCTAGGAAAATAACTTTTATCTTGTCCATAGGTGTCACTACCAAATCCTACGACTTTACCATTATCTAACAAAAATAATGTATGTTTATTACCACACGCAATATCTTTGACTCCTATTTTATATCCGCCTTCTCTTTTAAATGCACTGTGTGAATTTGAAGGTATTTGCCCTTGAGAATTAGTACCAAATCCATCAAATGTTCCATCATCATATAATATCATTACATGTTCATCACCAGAGACAATTTTTTTTGGTTTAGGTTGATCTTCAGGAATTTCATTATTAAATTTTTCTGGTAATATTGGACAGGAATACCCTTTTTGTTGTAGATATTTATGTAACATAATTTGAAATATTCTGCCATCTTCATGTAAAAAAAATGTACAATTATTACCACAAAATATTTCGTAGGAATCATCTTCAGATGTAGGCAATCTAAATGCTTCTTTAATATCGTCGTGACTTGTCTGTTGTGAATCAGGATCAGTATTAATTACAAGTAACCAATAAGGTTCCCCCTCATCTGGGTCAGGGTGTCCATGTAATACTGCTATATGAGTTCTTGAACAACTGTAATGAGGCCAATTATAACTTGGTATAGACATAAATATTCTCGCATAGAGATTTGAACCAAAAAAATAGTTATCATAATTGCTTTTATTTCCAAAAATTGTGCAATTTGGTCCATTTGCCACTAAATATAAGCTATCAGTTATTATGTTATACAAATGAGCATAAGTATGAGCTATTGATTGAAATGGTTTTATTTCGGTTTGTTTAGAACCATTAATTAAATATAAATTACTATTATCACGAATTCCAAATACATAAAGTATTTTTAAATTGTTATCATAATATAATGTTTTATTACCTTGAGCACAAATAATAGAACCTTCTTGCATTTTTTTATATATATATAAACATAATATTAGACGACATTAATAATATTAAAAAATTTAAATAAAAGCGTAATATTATATATGATTGACTGGTTTAGATTTTTAATTATCTTAATGTTGGCATCAATTCTTCATTTATACTTTTTTCAAAAAAAAACAAAAGAAGGATTTATAAATTGTGTCCAAGAACCAATAAATGAATTTATAATTTCACCTAAAAATTCTGGAAATCAACTTGAGAATCGTTTTTATTATGATTTTAATTCAGATAATTTAAATCTATCTCATTTTTTTGAAATAACAAATAATAAAGCAATATTTTATCCCAATTCAAAAAAAAATAAGGCAAATTATTATGTCGTGCCTAGGAATTAATAAATTCTAAATAATGTGTAGAACCTATAATTGGATTTAAATATAAAATACCCTTGTGATCTTTATTATTAGGTATATCAGCTACAGATGCGTAAAATTCTTTTATTATAACAGAAAGAGGTTCTAAATCTGTATCCTCTTTATATTGATTGAATAATATTTGATCAAATTTTTCCAAATTATCAGCTATTCTTTCACTATAACTATCAAATTTTATAGCGTGAATAGCAAATTTATTTTTATATATATCTCCATATAAAATAATACCTTTGTATAATTTAGGATCGAATCTATGATTTGTTATAATAAATTTATCTGCCTTTAATAAATGCATGATTGAAATATTTATATTATCAATTTTAGTAAGCAATAAAGCTCCGTGCTCACTCCGATATGCTACAGTAATAAGATGTGCTTCTTTACTATGAAAGTTATATTTAATGTTTTTAACTTTTAAAAATCCTATTTGTTTATGTAATTCGTCGCATACGGATTTATCATTAATTACATTATATATAGTACCATCAATGTTTTCTAAAACTGTGCTAAACATTTATTATTTGTTATAATTGTATATGTTTCAATTTTTTAAAATAAAATTTTATTTTAAAAAATTATTTAAATTTCTGTTTTCGTATTTGAATTATTAACTGGTGTCATTTTAGGAAGATTTATGGGAATGCTTATAGGTTTTTCTTCAGTAGCCTTATTCATTTCAGGCATATCTTCTACTTTAAATTTAACATTTCCATTTAGTAATTGTTCCATTTGTTCTGGAGTGAAATTATTTTTCATTTGTTCTAAAAATTCATTTCGTTGTTTTTCAATATTCGTTTTAATTGTTTCTATTTTTTGCTCTCTTAGTTTTTGAGGAAGTCTTGACAAATATCCTCGTGTTTTTACTGCTTTTAATCTTTCTTTTAATTCTTCCCTAGTTAGTTTTTGTTGTTCCATTGTATATTTTATATAATTATAAATATCTTTATATTAATATTTGCGTCCTCCAAAACCTAAAGTAAATTTACCATCACTAGGTTCGTTACCAGATATTTTTGATAATTGTTTTTCAAGATTATAACCTGGATAAGCTGTTTTCCATTGCTTAACTAGTTCGGCATCTCTACTTATATTTTGTCTCTTTTTGTCTATTAATTCTTGTCTTTCAAAATCTAAATCTTTAATCTTTTGTTCTAAAGCATCTAATTCAGCTTCCTTTTCTTTTATTTCTTTCTGCAGTCTATTCATTTTCTTGGTCTCATTAGTGACGCATTTTAAAGGTTTGCGACTTGGAGCCATAGTATTCTTTGTATCAAATTGTCTATTCATAAATCTATTTGGATCTCTATTAGATACTGACAACAAGTTATAAAATAATATAACAGCTACAAACGCACCAATTATTCCAATAATTATCATAAATTGTGTTTTATCTATAATATTTTTTACAAATAATAATAAAGGAATAATTGATAATGATAATGCCGAAAGTATTGTTTTTAAAATAAATATATGATTAGATTTAATAAGGGAACTATTTTGTATAATTTCTACTTGTCTTCTTTGCGTATTTAAATCCCTTTCTAATATTTCTAAATTTTGTTGAACATTATTCATTTCTTCTCCTTGAATTTTTAATACCTGATTACGCACTTCTAATTGAACTGGTGTATTAAATAATGGAATTTGAGTTCCGGTTAATGCCATATTATATATTTCTAAACAGATATTTATTTATAAAATTAAAAAATCTATTTTTTACCTGATATCATATTTGCTATACTTAAAAACATATTACTAATGTTAATTTTAAATCCTGATATTACAGATCCTATATCAATTTTAGCTGGTTTACCTATAGAAAGACGATATAATAAAAATATAACTAGAATTATTATTCCATATAATAATAAATTACTTAGTAAGTAAACAATAGCATTATGATTTAAATCTTTCTCAAAAGTAAAATCCATTTTTCTTTTAATAATTGCAATTTCATTATCCAATTCATTTATACTATTTTGATTAGCATCTTCCTTAAGTCTATTCTCTTCAAAAGCTAGGTCTTGTCTTGAATTTAAAAGTCTCACTTTATTTTCTAGTTCATTTTTAACTTTTTCAAGTAATAATAATTTTGAATACAATTGATCCATATTTTCTTTTTTTTTATAATTATTTGAAGTTCCTTCGTTTATTAAATTGTTCCTTATTTGATCTAAATTATTAATTTCACTATCTTTTTGACTAATGACACTATATAGATTTCTGATTTCACTACATTCTGTAGCAAGAGTTCCATTATGATTACATGATTGTTGAGTACATTGAGAATATGGTGCGGTACAACCGGGTAAATTTTGTATATTCGCCATATAAATATATATAAATATACATTAATATGATTTTTTTATTTATAATAATATTGAAAAGTTAAAAAAAAATGTTTTAATAATTATATATACATAATAATGACAGTAAATGATACTAGAACTGAATATTTTAAGACCTCTGAACTTTATTCTAAACAATATCAAGAATATTTAAGATTAAAATATTCAAGAAATCCCAACGAATCTGGCGCACAAGCTGATGCTAAATTCAAAGAATTGAAAGAAACGGATAATAAAATAAGACGTCTTATTGATAAAATGAATGAAAGTGGAGATAGTGTCACTCCTAAATTATTAAATACAAATAATGAAATTGAAAGAAAAACATTTCAAATTTATGAAAAATCTAAATCTTTAGATATACAACAAAATGAAATTGAAAAAAGAAGAGAAGAATTACATTCTAGACAAAAACAAATTGAAATGGGTATTCAAAAAAATAGATATCGTCGTAATGTTATTATATTTTTAATTATTATAAACTTATTAATGCTCGGTGCTATTTATTATTTTTTTAACCAACCATAAATAATAAGGATAAATTTATAGCAATCTTAATTGACTGACATATTATTTTATTCTCATAATTGAATAAGAATAAATAATATTTATTTACTAGGTAAATAATCAAATAATGTAGTCTGTTTATGGATCAGTCTGTTTTCAACACGTTGTAATTCCTGAACATGTTTATCAAACAAGAATTCTATGGCACATTTTAATCTTGTTTCACCAACTTTCTTAGCCGCAGCATAATCTGTTTTACCATTTGTTATAAGACTTTTATATTGTTTGTCAAAATCTTCTTCTTTGTATTTTGAACTTAATTTTTCAATAAATAGTGCGAAAATTTGTCCAATAGGCTTTGATATTTGATTCGTAATGTAAAATTTATGATCTAACTTTAATTTATTATGAAACACAAAATTAGGGTTTTCAATCTTATCTGCTTGTAATTTTGCTTGAGGATTTATAATATAGACATATGGTATACGATCTCCATTTTGTGGTTTATTACCTGATTCACGTTCTCCTATTCTATCTGCTAAAACTTTATGAGCTATTTGGTCAGGATTTTTATAATGAGAATTAAGCATCTTACTTATTGTTAATTTTTCTATGGGATAATTATCTGAAATCAGATTCATACAACATTGATGAACATAGTCAACTGCTGCTTGATAACTACACCTATTCATTAATATATCTATTACACCACCAAAGAATATTTTAACAAGTGGACAATTATCACGTCGTTTTAATACAATACCCATAGAAGCCATTTTATATTTTGTAGGATCTTCCTCAAATTTTTTACCTACATAACGTTTTTTACTGAAAATACAAAATGGATAAAAAGTCTTTTCATAACCTAAATTTTGTGGATTTTTTAATATTGTTTTTATACCTTTGGAAACTTCTTTGCCTAATTCAATTGAACGAACTAAACCATCAATTCCTTTTAATAAATTTCCTTCATTATCTTTAGGTTTAAAGTTTACAAAGATAGAATCAGTATCACCATAAATAACTTTAGCACCTTCATATCTTGTCTCCACATAGTCTTTTGCTAACAAGAGTTGTTTTCTACCAGTAGCTGTTGTAGATGCAGCGATATCCTTTAAAAATACAGCACTAGTTCTTGCTCCTAATTGTCCATATAGACTATTTGCTGTAACTTTATAGGCTAATTGTAGACCATCTAATACAGCAATCTCAAAATCACTATATTTATCATTACGATCTGTTATTGTATCAGTTAATATATTATCAACTATTACTTTATAATTTTCATCTTTTATAGTTATTTTACCATCTTTTTCAGAGACTATGCCGCAATATTCATCTCCATTTTTTAAAGTGATTGTCTCAAATGTCATTTTAGTTCTTGTATCCTTTCTTGCTTTAAGAAGTGCCATCAAAATGCGAGGTAAAACACCCTTTTTATTATCTGGATATTGAATAAAACGACATATACGGATACCTATTTTGGTTTTTGATTTAATAAAACCTGTCTTTGTAAATTCTAAATGATATATATCATGGGGTATATCTTCAAATTCTAATCCTTTACTTCTTATATTTTTAATTCCATCCATTCCTAACCAATTATTTATAGGCGTATTTTTATTTAATTCTTTACATTGATCACATGTAAGAGACTCTTCCTCAAAATAATTATTAATAACATTTGTAATTGGAACTATATCAAGATGTTTATGACAACGACACATCGCACCACAATATGTTTCATGTGATAAGTTTTCAGCTATCATACTACTAGGATATAGTGAATTATAGTCTAAAACAGTAATATAATCATCAAGATATACGCCTGGTTTAGGCGGTAAAACGAATGCACCTTCATATTTTTGACCATCACTCTCACCTATAAGAAGTGTTGGTAAAAGATAATCCTCACTTCTACATGTTTTAGAAATTAGACTTAAAATCTTTACTCCTTGTCCTCTCATAAAAATCCAGTTAAGTGGAGTGATACACACATTTGCCATACCCATATTATTTGTAATCATCTGCAATTTTAATAATAACTCAATACATAGATTAACGTCCATCATACAATATTTACCAATTAATGCTCTATCATCTGCATTGCCTTTAAAACGTTTAAATAACTCTTTAGGACTTAAATCATCTTTTGCCAAAGACCACAATTTTTCTTTATATCTATCTAAACTAGACGAAACATCTTCACGAATAGTAATTATACTATCTTTATCTGTCTTGATTGTTGAGATAACTTTAAACTTTTGTTCCATCTTATTTTCAGTATAACCGTCTACAAACATTAAATGAATATAATTTTCAGCGTAAATTCCAGATACATCATCTACATAAATATCTGTTCCGCCAGTTTCATTTTTTGACATACGTTTAATTTTTGACTTAATAAAATGACTACATACATTATCTAATTTATAACTATCTAAATTAGGCTGTTCTCTTTGTAATATTTTATAGATATCTATTTGAATCCGACCAGATATTTCAAGATATAGAGTCTTTACCTTTCCACGTTTTTCGGTCATATAGCTTTTTTTCTCTAAAATGCGTCCTAAATCGGCGAATCGGTCAATTACACCAAGTTCTTCTGCTCTATGATATAGAAATGGAAAATCAAAATTAAATATGTTATAACCAATAATGAAGTCTGGATCATAATAACGTATGCATTTTGTAAATTCTAATAGAAGATGCTGTTCACTATCAACAACAATTAGATCAGTATTATCTATCGGATTACAACTACCATATGATATTAAGATATTTTTATAACAAACCTTTTCACCATAGCGTATAAATTTTAAACCTATTTGTCGTGAGCGGTCTCCTTCAATAGGTGGCAGATTTTGACTCATTATCATATTAATCTTTTCAATATTAGAACTCTTCATTTTAATATTCACAGAAGTATATGTAATACAAGCTAAACTTTCCAAGTGTTTTGATATCTTTTTTAATAATAACTCCGTGGGTTTAGGTTTATCACTCTTGATAAAGATGTGATAAACACCTGGGTGTCCAATAATTTCATTTTGATTTTCAGTGTCATATTCAGCGTTAAAACTATCATAAAGATATTTGAAAATTGTATTTTGAGCATTTTTCTTTTTATCAAGACATTCCAGATAAAACTTATTTTTTTCTTCATCTAATTTTTTTGTCTCTTTTTTACATTCTTCTATCTTTTTGTGTATATTACCCCAATATTCAACAAGGTCTCTAGCGACCTTTAAGTAATCTTTTTTAGCTAATGGAAAATCACCATGACTTGAGTCTGTTTCAATATCAAAACTACAAATAGAAAATCCCATATTTAACGAACTTGTATATCGTTTAACAGATGTCCAATTACAACTAATATCAATATTACTTGTAGACACTTTTGGGATATTCACTTCATAATCATTAATTGTTATCCATCCTGTAGGTTCTAAATTTTGAATGTGTAAAAATCGGAGAAGAGGATCAATATTACTTTCATATAGTTGAAATTCTACTTCTTCATTATCTGGAATACCAAGAGGATAACCTTTAAAATCCTTACCTACATATGTTTTAAAAAACTTAATCTCGTTATCTTGCTCACCGCGTTTCCCCACAAACACATCAATTGTTCTATTCATTGTAGTAGTATTATTAAATACCATTCTAATAAATTTATAATTATGATGATTAGAAAATTCCTTGAATGATTTTTTTAAGTCTATTCTCCAACGCACAAATCCTGATATTTGCTTTTTATCTAAATGGGCTAGTGTCCAATTAACAAGATTTTGACATTGTATATCATTCCAACAATCTGGAACACGAATATAATAAAAAGGTGTAAACTTATTTACTAATACTGAAACTGTTTTATTTTCAGCAGTTCTACCAAATAAATATATCTTGTATTCCTTACTATATGACATATTATTTTTGGTGTATTGATTATCATTGTAGCGTGTGTCATCGTTAAAACTATCATCACTTTCTTCACCACTACTATCACCCTCACTATTTTTATCACAGTAATCGTCGTCAAATATCTTCTCAAACATATTTTCTGTATAGAACTCAATTAATTGAAACGTAATGGGTTCTTTTTTGTAGGACATGATATGTATTTTATTATGTAATTTATTTCTTTAATATCAATTTTTTCTCAATTTATATATTAATTTTCTTAAAATTTATTTCTAAATTTGTATTTATAAAAAAAAAATAAGTTACAATTGTAATGGATATGAAAATAATGGAATGAACGATATGTTTCACAATACCTAATAAAACATCTGTATTGTGTAATAATAGATTTATACTATACAATAATAAAGAGAATAGAATTAATATCTATCTAAAAAATACTAACTATTTTTTTAGATTTATTAAAATATAACATTGTATATGCCAGCAACTTTATAATTAAAAAAAATTAAAACATATATATAAATAGAAATAAAAAAAATCACAAAAGTATCAAATCAAACAAAAATAACATAGTTTTCAAGTTTTCGAGATAAAAATTGATTTTTTAAATGCCAGATAGTAGGTCTTTATCTAGATTGTATGCACTGTCCCTAGATTGTGCTCACAATTTGGAAAGACTATTTATGTAGTATAATTAATATTTATACATAAGGTTTTCAGACTTGATGATAATATTTTTAAATTTTTATTAAATAAATTAGAATAATTAGATTTATTAGTAATACAAATGAAAACTATATAAAAGCACACTTACATATAATAATAAAATGAAATTTTTACTTTTTTTAATAAGTATACTATTGGCAAACACCAATATCAATGCTTTATCGCACATGGATCTATATAATTGTGGAAACGGAATCTCGTGTGCTCCTTCACAGACATGTATGAGTAATGCAACTGGTGCTGGATTACTTTACGCGTGTTCACCTCTTATTAATGCTGTGCGTTGTATGGATGCTCGTTTTTCATGTCCTTATTCTTCAATTTGTGTAGAAGAGTCTAAATGTATTTATCCTGATGGTAATGTCACAGATGCTGTTGTAAATTTAGATGCATTTCATGTTTCAGAAATACGCGATTTTGGAACAGGTATGAAACCTACAGCTATGAGTATATGTGGCACCATTGTTAATAACTTTCGTCTTCCTAATTTTTGTACATGTAGTGATGCTAGATTTGGTGGAAATCTTGCTTGTACAATAGGTCTTCAAAATTTTATATCTATAGGTGCATCAGCATGGCTTTTACCTTGTGCTAGTCCAGCTAATTTTGGTTATAGAGCTTGGGCTTCACTCTTAGGAATCACTGAAAGTGTAGGAAGAACATGGACATCATCTTTTTCAGCAAATATTCCTATACCAGGAACTGGATTTGAACTTGGGGTTACTCATGCTGGTGCCCGTGCGGAACTATCAGCTGAAATCGCGCAATTAATTATATCAACACGCCTAGCAATAGGTGTGTGTGGTAGAATCGGTATTGGTTTTTTTTCAAAAGAATTATGTAATCCTTCAGCTTTGAGTTGGTTGCCAATAACTATTCTTCATGGACCTAGATTTGATTTTAGTAGATTATGTTAATGTTTTCTAATCTTAAAGACTAGAAAACATTATATATTTAATTCCATAATTTTTGCCAATAATACTTTATAAATGATTGATTTGACTCCTTATCTACTTTATTTTCTCTTATTCCTAATGAAACATCTACATCATTTTCTGGATTATATTTATAGTCTTTTTCAACATTACCTACTTCAATAGGTTTTGAGTTAACCGTTTCAAATGTTTCACAAAACCTTGGATCGGTGTTATAAACAGGGCTTCCACAATAGTTCATATATTATTAATTATAATTAATATTTTTATATCTTTATTAATTAGTTATATCTAAAAATGATTCTATTTCACTAAACTTATCTTTCAATGTTTGTTTTATTACTTCTATATTATTAACATCATAATCAAGAGATAATGTATCATAATTTTCTTCTATTGTGAGCAATATAGTTTGTAGATAATCAAAAAACCCTTGATTTTTTTTTGTTCAAATATAATCAAAAGTTTACGAATAACTTGTTCAATCGTATATAATAGATCAATTATATCTTGAACATAAATCATATTAAATTCAGGAAAAATGGTAAATCATCTTCACTAAAACGTCTCTCTAGCCAACACTAAATTGATGGCTCCAACCTTGGATCAGGATTAAAATCAATAAAACGCATAATTGATGAATTTTGTAAATCTAAAACAATATTACCAGTATGAATATCACTATGATTTATTCCATATTGTGCTAAGTGTATAATACCATCATATAAATATAAAAATCCATTTAACATCTGCATACAAAAAAAGGGTGTTATAACTTGTTCATATTCTATTATTTCATCAAGTGATAATCCACCATATTCATAAGTAGTCATATATATATATATTTTCCAATAACTTCTTGATTTAGTTCACGGTTTAAATGCTCTCTCACTTGGAAAGGTTCAGATGTAATTTTTGTTGGAATATCAATCATCGGTATATGATATCTGTTTGAAGAATCAACCTTGTTAAGATTATTTTCTAGTTGAGTAAATTCTTCAATACTTATATTATGTATGTGGTAAAATAAATAATTTAGAAACATTATTATTATTACAATGCTTAATATCTGGTTTTAACGCAATTCCGTGTCTTCCCTCACCAATTACAGGTTTTCCACCGAACATAGAACGAAAATATAAATATTTACCATTATTAATTAGAATAAATTTCATTATAAAATATACATATAAAAAAATAGATTTGGGATATGGTCTCAAACATATCAATTTTATCAAACTTTTTTATATGTGTTTTATTTATTAGTTTACTATCTTCTCTTCCAGCTAACTCTTCTTAACGATATAATTAGAAAATAATAATTATTAGCTTGTCTATAGTAAATTATAAAATTGATATTTATAGCATATAACATTAAAATCAATGATGAATGACAGATACTACAGATAGAGATTTTATTGGCAATTGTTCCGTTTGTTATACAAAACTATCTTTAAAAACTGGTCATATTATAACCGAATGTATACACTTATTTTGTGTAAAATGCCTACTAAAATGGCATAATCAATCAACAACTTGTCCTATTTGCCGACGAAATTTATATGAAATAGATGAAGATGATGTATTATATGAACATGATGATTACACCGATGATAGTGGCGATGATGGGCGTTTTGACACAATAGATGATTATTTAATTGATGAAGTTAATTGGTCAGGAATAGCAGAAGAAGATGATAGACAATTAGTCAGCAGTGGTAATTATATTCAAGATGTTAGTGATATGCGAACTAATAACATTAATTTTATTAGATATACTACATATATATCTAATATGCTTTCAGAAAATCAATTTAATGGAGAAATAGCTCAAATCTTTATTCAAAGAAATGAATATAACGCAAATATTGAATTTGGAAAACAATATTTTTATGAAATAGTTGTTAAAAATCAATCTAACGATATCCATATTTTTGGACATATTATTGATAAACAATTATATAATGTTCAGCGCGGCTTTTACCCAGACACTGATATGATACGATATAGATTAGAACATGGATTTCAAATAATTGAAATAGATCCATTAAACGATGTTAATGAACAATTTAATGAAACTCAAATTAGTAAACAAATTAAAATTATGTTTAGTGATATCCGTCGTATGTATCGTCTTAATCCAATTATATCATGATCTGATTATATATCCATACAGTATTTGTTTACAAAAAATAGGTGTTAATAAATAATGATTAATAGCTTTATAAACAAACTTCTTTTTAGCAGGACTATTTGATTGATTAAGATTCTTAATTTTATCAAAACATAGTAGAATGATAACTATTCATAGGATCTATTTTTATAAATTTCTAGTTTTTTTTGATTCATTTATTGTTATATATTTTAATAAAAATATTTATATATATAGTTATTATTACCATTTATAATATAAAGTTTTTATGCAATTCCATATAGACACCTATCTAACATAGAAGGAAAATATAAATAGAGTAAATAGGATTATAAAGGAACATAAGTTTAACATATTCTATATCAAAAAAATATTAATATTTTTTTTATAAACTATATTATTTATTTTTTGCTATTAGATTCAAAATATCCAGTTATCAAACCTAAGCAAAGCATTGTTATAACGACCCAACTAGAAATGTAAAAAGTGCTTGTTTTTTCAATTATAGTCATGAGTGTTACACAAATAGGTGATCCAACTGTGACAAAACTTGTGATAAGTCCATAAATTGATTGTGGAGCACAATAACTACTGTATACTCTTAAAAGCAGCCAGTGTAAAATTAATATAAAGAAAGGAACAGATAAATATTTTATTGTGGAATATGTAATTCTTGATATTATTTCCATTTATTTGTCTTAAAAGCGAAAATATGAGACGTAATATTTGTCAATTTTTTAATCTTATATTGAATTAAATAATAATGAGGAAATTATTTATATCTATAAAAAATTATATTATATATATAATAATGTCTTACGATTCTTATTTGGTCAGATTAGACCCACAAGATGATGGTGATGTTGCTTATATACAACGATTAGGTGCTTATTATTTAAATGATAATGTTAAATTACTTTCAACTACAGAACAAAGCGAATTGAGAGAAATACTACTTGCTAATAATGAATTAGGTAAATCAGTTGGTATAAACGGAATTCATGGAGAGAGATACAATGTTGTAAGTAATTTCCCAAGAATAAACGAATTAAATCATTTTTTCAATAGTCTATCTAATGGACATACTGACCGTGATTTTTTTGATATGAATATGAAGAAGAAGTCAGCTGCTGCCGTAAGCAAGGCTGAAGGTGGCTACCGCCGTAGATTTTCTAAACGTTCACAACTCAAAAATGCTAGTCAAAAAAAACTCTAATAATATTTTTAAACTTTATCTTTATAATGTAGTCTAAAAATATTATAAACAATTGTGAAAAAAAAATAAGAAGTTGAAAAGACACTTATAATGACATCAAACCTAAAAAATTCAAACAATATTAAATAATTATTATTCAATTTATTATTATTTTCTATCAATTCCAATGTGTTTATATCAATAGATATTTTATAAGTCAAATTTAGTTTTATATTTACTTAATTTTTGTAAATGTTTATTGATAAAATACCCAGCCATAAAAATACGATCTTCTAATTTATCAATATGACTTTTATAATAATCTATACTAATGATATGATCATTTTCAATTCGTTTTTTATTATCAAAATATAAACCATCACTACATATTGTTCCTACAGAAGTATTTGCATATTCGCTAAAATCATCAGCAATGCTTGTATTTACTTTGCGTTCATTTAGTAATTCAATCCAATTTTCATAACCACCTAATGAGTTTACACGTTCTTCAATCAATAAGCTATCCCAAACAGCGTGTAGATTTGAACGAATATTATTAAAACTTACACTAATATCATTACCACCTCTATCTTCAATATACCCAACATGAAAAGGTTGAAAACTATCACCAATAAAATGAACAAAAAATTTCAAAGCCTCTATATCATTGTTTTTTGAAAGAATATTACTATAATTACGCATTGCTCCGACAACACATCTATCGTTAGGACAGTCCTGTTCGTATATGAAGTTACAACGAGTAAGTGGTTTAACATTAATATCTACAAAATGTAGATTATAGGACCATATATATTTAGGCAAGTCTTTAACTATGTCAGCCCAGTTAGATATATATTCAAAATCATCAATATTTGTTAAATTAAAATATTTTTCCAGATAATTACGAGTATCATTATTCATATTTAGATAAGCAAGTCTAGCTGTAGCATTATGCCCTATAGGACCCCACGCAATCACCGTGGGAATTAATACAAGTAAAATTAGAATTTTCATTATTATTATATATAAACTATTTAATAATAATCAATTTTTTTAATATCATTTACTTTTTAATAAACCGAATTATAAGTTTTTTTCTTTTGGCTCTTTTTACCTCCTTCTAATTTAGAGTACCCAGAAGAATTGTTTTTTTTTTTACTTTCGTTTTTCATTGTATTCCAAAAGTCCGAAAAAACTGTAGATAATCCCTTTTCTTTTTTGTGTGTGGCACTTTCTTTAGGAGGGGGGGGTCTAGGTGTATCTATATGTAATTGATCAGGATTATCTTGGAACCATAATTTACTTAATGCTTTTTGATCTTTTTGTTCTTCAAGATCCATACGTCGTGCCTCCCTTAGTTTTTTTATTTTATTAATCCAATCTTGGTGTTTTTGTTGTCTAACTTTTTTTTCATACTCTCGTGTTAAGATTTTGTCCCTATTAGCAGATATTTCTTGACATAACACTTCTTCAATATTAGGTTGATATGGAAAACGGATTTTAGAAGGAGTTCTATAATCTTTCAATTTATAATGTTTACGCGATAATCGTTCCCATTTGTCTTCTCCCATTACTTGTCTGGCAAAGTCTCGTCTAAAAAAACTATTTCTATAGAATTCATCCATATCTTTTTTTACTGAAAAATCAACTGAATCATCAGTTGAAAATGGAAAGGGTCTATAAGTTATTTTACCTAATTTTTTATCTTTATGTGTATTAGCATCAGTATTAGCTTTATCCATATTATATAATAATTTTAATATATAAATTATAGATTTTATAATATAAATAAATATTTTTTAAAAAAAATTAGTAATAAGATATAAATTAATTATATTATATGTCAGAACTAATAGCTTAATACCAACATGAAAAAAAAAAAATAGAATTTAAAATAATTATTTAATCTAATGTCTAATATATATCATCAGATCATATTAAATTTTTTATTTATTACATCTTTTTATGTTTTTTAAGTTATTTCTACTTATATACCTGCCTCCTTTTTCAAAGGAATTTCATTTTTTTAATGATAATTTAGGT
>Ga0194119_10000394_pt1 | contig 85087 bp, 81 predicted proteins | sample TA2MahC100mmetaG_FD_148620 | JGI IMG/M metagenome (GOLD analysis project Ga0194119, IMG submission 148620) | Freshwater microbial communities from Lake Tanganyika, Tanzania - TA2015018 Mahale Deep Cast 100m | ecosystem: Environmental > Aquatic > Freshwater > Lake | place: Tanzania: Lake... | reverse complement strand
ACGACGCCTATGAATCGTAAGCCGCTGCAGAATCCTACTGGCACTCTTGGCACGCGGTTTATGACGCCTTCTGGCGTTGGCACCTTCCAACGCCCGCAAGGCCTGCCAGGTTCTGCAGGTCCGCAAGGCCTGCCAGGTTCTGCAGGTCCGCAGAATCCTACTGGCACTCTTGGCACGCGGTTTATGACGCCTTCTGGCGTTGGCAATCTTGACACCCTGATTCCGAACTTACGTACATTCATGTCGAATCGTTTCTAGATCTTTGTGCAAAGGTATGTAATCTATGCCAGCACCTTTGATTGCTGTAAAAACGGGCCGGTAAAACAGCCCGTTTTTTTAGCTATCAGGAAACGCAAGTGGAAACTGTCGTTTTAATCCCCTCTGTGATTGCGCCGGAACATGGTATCCGGATGGAAAACGGAAGCATACGCAGCGTCTTTGTTGCTTCTGAACGTTTGATTCAAACTGTAGCAACGCTGCATTCTATTCAGCTTCAGCTGCCAAATGCGCGCATCGTACTCTGTGACGGAAGCAAGCCAAACTATGGCGAATGGTTTGGTAATGTTTTTTCCGAACTTACGTACATTCATGTCGAATCGTTTGATGCTGACGTCGCACTGAAGATTCGCAGTTGCGGGAACAAAAGTTTAGGTGAGTGTCATTTGATGCTTGCTTGTGCTCATATCTGTAGTGATTTGATCCGCGAAGCCAATCACGTAATCAAAGTGTCTGCTCGCTACATGGTAGAAGGTCTAAACGAAAATCACGTCAACAAATTAGCGCAAAACTGCTATTACTTTCCTAGACAACAATCTAGCGATATTCATCCTTGGATTGATCCTGATGGTGTTGACTGGTCATTAGCTCGCCACATACATACGCCGCCAGCCCACCCTCGCATTGTGTTGCCAACTGTAATTTATGGTTGGGGTAAGCTGCAGACAGAAGATCACTTTGAACGCATTAAACGAATAATGATTGATTTGCATGATCCTGCTTACAAGCGCTACGACATTGAAAATTTGATAGCAAGAGAACTGGCTATTACGCCAATTGTTCGCACAGATTGGCAATATCTGGGTTGGAATGGATTGACTGGTGATTTTATCCGAAGGTAGTTGTCTTCTTTTAGGGGACATGCTATATTACTTCTGGTAGTGTGGACGCCACTGCCCAAACCAGTCACAATACAGTTTTTTCAAATCATGACGTTAGTGGCTTTAACCTGGTTTTTCTGAAGTAAAACATGACAAAGAGTCAGTCCAAACGTGCAGCGATTATTGAGCAAGTTGAGCTGCAGGAGTTAGAAGGAGTTTTATTTGCTGACGGGCATGACGATGCTATTTTAGGTTTGGTAGAGGTGGAAGCAGGAAGAGTTGTTGTTGCCTACAGCATCAAGATGATTTTGCAAGGCCTAATCAACAAAGGTCTAACGTGGGAAGACGCAAGTAACTATTTCGAGTTTAACATTCGAGGTGCTTACTGCGGTCCCGGTACTCCGGTCTATGTTCAGGATGACTACGGGCCGTTTTTTCAAGACGTTGCCTAGGATATTACGGTGCGACGATTTTTGTGTGTTTTGGTTGGCGAAATTTTGATTTCGGTTAATAGCGTTCCTGTAGCTAACGCAATGCCAGTTACTAAAGGTCCGCGACCAGTTCAAGCTGCGGTGCAGGCTGTTAGTAACGTCGTTCACAACATAGTGAGTAGTATGAGCAGGCGGATCGTTAATCGCGATCAGCACGCTTATGAGCATGCCTTGCGAGAAGCACAAATACTTGCTTCTCGTCGTGCTTATGGTCATCCGCTTGGAGTTGCACCAGGTTGTTTGTATGCAGGTACAGGCATATCGTTTAGTGCTGAACAGCCAATTCACTGCTACAGCGGGATGCCTGAAAGTCGTCTTGTTGCTAGGGCTGTCGTTCAAGGCAGCGACGGTCGTTTTTACTGGTCCGCACATTATCGTTAAACGTGTGAGCTTGTAAAATTCGGAATTGAACAGGGCAGCGGGGCGTTTTGTTCCGCTGTTTTTTTAGGTAAATCACTTTGAAAGAATAGATATGCGTGGTGTTATTCTTGCAGGCGGTTTGGGAACGCGGTTGTCGCCGCTAACGCGCGTAACTAACAAACATTTGTTGCCGGTATGGGATCGGCCTATGATCTACTATCCTATTGAGAACATGGTCAAAGCTGGTATTGATGAGGTCTTGATTGTAACAGGCGGCAATTACGCAGGTCATTTTTTGAACCTGCTGCACAACGGCAAGGAATTTGGTTTGAAGCGCCTAGCTTACGCATATCAGGAAGGTGAGGGCGGCATTGCCGACGCGCTCAGGCTTGCTCAAGATTTTGTAGAAGACAAAAATTTCTGTGTCATGCTTGGCGATAATATTTATGGAAAGCACATTGGTCCTTATCTTAAGAAATTTGAAACATTAAGTGGCAGCGATTTTGGTGCAATGGTGTTGACCGTTGAATCTCAGTCTATTGAAGCTTGTCAGCGGTTTGGCGTAGCTTTTCGGCGACGTAAGGGTGACCAGTCGTTAGACTGGTTTGTTCCTTATGAGATCCTCGAAAAGCCAAAGGAAGAGCAGTTGCAAGACTTTGTTGAAAAGGGTCTGACTCCTACGATCGTAACTGGCACTTATCTCTATACGCCAGAAGTCTTTGATTACGTCAAGTCGCTTAAACCGTCAGCTCGTGGCGAGTTAGAAATTACAGATGTCAATCAGCGATACTCAGAGCAGACTAGATTGGTAGCACAAATGATACCTTGTTGGTGGTCAGACGCCGGTACGTTTGAAAGTTTGCATTTCGCAGCAACACAAGTAATCAATCAAGGGGCAAATCAGTGAGCTATTCTTTGTTTGATGCCTCTGTTGAAGGAGATTTGTGTGGGGCTTGATAACTTTTGGCAGAATTCAGAAGGTGAACCTGGTTTTATCGCCGGGGAGTTCAAAGTTGGTGGTGAGTCAGGAGAAAGGATTTACCGTGTCAATCGACGGCTGTCATATAATCGTAGGTTGGCCAAGGGGTGGTCTAGGGTATGTTGCTGAATTGCTTCACCGCAGTAAACAGGAAGTCGGATTCTCATTCAACAGTTCGACAACACACGGAAACGTAGGTCCCAGATTTGTAACTGCAAAACCTTATGAGCTATCATCAGCTATTGTACCTTTTCTAGCCCATCCCGATCTTAAGTCTGCTCAGGTTGTGTTTTTAGTGCGAGATCCGATGCGCGTGTTAAATAGCCTTTACTTTCATGGAACTTTTCACGGTGAGAAAAGAACTCCACAATTAGAAATGGCTTGTCGATACATAAACGGTTTTCAAAAGTCGTACTTAAATAAGCCGGTGCAAGCAATTGTGGAGTTTTTGGTTGATTGGTTTGACCTTGCGTTGAGTAAGCGACCTGACGCGCAGATTGTACGTGTTGAGCTGGGCAACGCGCAGCTTATTCAGAAACTGACAAGAAACCCCAAAGCCGCGATACCTTTTTGTTTACCAGAAGTAAATGCTTCTTGTTGCAAGCAAAAAATCACACCTTCGCAGCTTCCGCAGCATTCGCAAATCAAGATGCGTAATCTATTGAAGCGGCTAGGTTATTTGGACTCTGTTTGGGACCCGCGAGGTGGGCACGCTCATTACGTTAATCCGGATTGGCATTGTTAATGGAACGTCTGCACGTAAATCGATTTAAAGTCTATCGCAAACTGCGTTGGATTCGTTCAGAGTATTTGTGGGCAGAGGCCAACCCGTATTTTGAAAATTACCGTATTACGGTACGTAATGATTCTTCACAACCTTGCGATGTTTTGATTATTCCGTGTCCACACATACCGGATCACGAGATTAAAGTTCATCGTGATGACAAGTTGCCTATTCAAACGAGTCATCGCGGTCTGCTAGATTATCAAGATACGCCGATGATTTGTGATAGTTCGATGGATTACGCATACCTAGATCCGGCAATGCGTGAACTGTTACACCACCCACAAGTTAGGTTTTACATGACAGGTGTGACGTTTCGAGATACGCGAGTGCAGCAGCGTCGAAGTTGGGGTGGCGAGTACCACGGTCAAGTTTACAAGCGTAGAGAGTTGTACATGGCGGGTCCTGATGTACGAGATGACCGTACGCCGTTATCTCCTGAAATTCAAGCCAAGATTCTACCTATCAACCGTCCAGTGACGCAGCCGTTTTCGGACGAAGTGTATCGTTACATTGAGCAACGCATTCGTCCGTTAAAAGAGAGACCGATCGATCTCTTTTTTGCTGGCCGAACAAAGTACAACATGGACCAGGATATTTGTTTCCCAACGGCAATGCGCCAACAATTGATATCTGTTTGGGACACGCTCCCGGCAAAAACCAAATTTTTTCTTGACTACTACAACTTCGCAGGCAATCGAAAAAAAGGCAAAGAAGTTAAAAGCTTGCAGTTTCCTTACGAGTATGTTGATCGACTGTTGGAAAGCAAAGTGGTCATCAGCCCTTGGGGCTGGTCGCCGTGGTGTGTTAGAGATTTTGAAGCGCTGGCTTGTGGTTGCGTTGTTGTCAAACCTGAGTGTTCTAACATACTAGTGCACCCAGACATTTATAATCCAAACGAGCAGTTTATGGTTTGGTGTGATTTGATGTACGAGCATCTACCCGGACAATTAAATTACATTTACAAACATCTGGATGAGATGCAAGAAAGAGTAAATCGCGGAAGGCAATGTGTGTTAGATGCGATGTATCCGCTAGCTAAAATTTACTCAAGTTGGACTAAAGATATTCGGAAGACTCTTGAACGTTGTCTGGAAAGTCCTTCTTACGGACAGGCGGCAAGCATACCTACCGGACAGCTGCAGTAATAAATTTAGAGTATTTTTCCTTACAAGAAGGAAGCTTGTGAGCAAACGAATGTTTTTTTATTTTTAACATGTTAGAGCTATTCCAGCACAATTTGGTCGGTATGTTTATTCAGTATCTACCGACGGAATTTACGGAGATGCAGGTTGGGATAGTCTTGGACACCATGCGTGAGATACAATGGAGAAAAAGAACTAAGCGTACAGTAGCTTGCACAACTTGTAGCTGACAAGTTGGAAACCCGCGGTTAAAGCATCTCGTCCTTGGCCAACAGGTCCGTTCCGGTTATGACCGGCGTTATGCGCTGGTTGATACAAGACTCAAAGCTACAGGATTTGTACCTCTGTTTTCATTTAATGAAACAATAGGTCTAATTCTGACTTGGGCTCAAAACTAGTCACTGGATCTATGAGTAAATAAGGAGAGTTGCACGATGCCGCTTTACTGCGTCATGGAGGATAAACAATGGCCGAGCGTGCCAATCAGTTGACAGATCAGGAGTTGTATTCGCTAGCTTTAGCTAATAAAGGCAATCTAGCAGAAACCGCAAGACAGATGAACGTCTCGCGTGGTTGTGTGTTTTATAGACTAAAAGAGTCAGGACTTCTTGATCGATTGCGAAAAGACTTGCAGTCGGGCAAAATTGTTTCGGCAAAAGAGAAAGTAAACATCAAAGAAAAAGGTGCTGTCACTGAGATTGAATATTTTGGCGAACAGATTCACACCTACGAAGAATTGATTTTAAAATCCGGAATTGATCTCACACTTTTTGAGATTGATCAAGTCATTACTAACGTCTGGGAACAAGCCGGAGGAAAATCAGACGGCGGTATCTACAAAACTGGCTTGCGGCAGATTAAGGTTATTTTGCGTCGCAAGCGAGACGAAAAAATCGCGGTAGAGCGTTTGCTCGACAAGTTGTCTAAGCACGGACCGTTCTGCGCACGCATTAAGTATCCAAAAAGACGTTCATCCAAAACGCGGCGTGCTTTAGAAGTTTCTTTGATGGACCCGCACCTTGGCATGCTTTGTTTTAAGGGTGAAAGCGATCACTCTTGGGATTTATCGCAGTGTTCTCAGCTTTGTATGTGGACTGTCGATCGGTTGCTTGAACGTGTAGCTAGTTATGGTGAGTTTGAAGAAATTGTCTTTCCATTTGGCAATGACTTTATGCACCACGACAATCTAATGCACACGACAACGAAAGGCACACTACAGCCAGAAGGCGTGTCGTACTTTACGGTGTACGAGAAAGCTATTGAGCTCGGAATTGCGATCGTGGAACGTCTTTCTGAGGTAGCTCCTGTTCGCGTAATTCAAATTAGCGGAAACCATGATCAGGTTTCTTCTTTTAGTTTGGGGCATGTTTTGCGAGCATACTACCGACAGAACAGCAATATCAGCGTGATTGTGGATCCATCGCCGTACAAGTTTTGGCATTACGGGGTAAACTTGGTAGGTTTCGACCACGGACATCACATTAAACCAATCCGCTTAGCCGGACTAATGGCTCACGAAGCTAAAGACCAATGGGCTAAGACTTGTTTTCGTGAATGGCACTTGGGTGACCAGCACCGTAAAGGTTCTGGGAGTCCGGTAATTATGGAGGAGCAAGGTGTCAGCGTAGAGTACTTACCCTCACTGACGCCACCTAATGCCTGGCACAGAATTAAAGCGTTTAACTGGCAACAGCGAGGCGCTATGGCTTTTGTTTGGGATCACAATGAGGGACCTATTGCAAGAATGCAGGTTAACATCAACAGTTACACCGGGAGACCTCTCGGAAATTGAACAAGCCATAACCAAGGAGGGTACTATGGCACCGCAATATGGTAAACAATTTCAAACACTTGCTCGAAAGTTGCGGCGTGAGTTTCCGTTGTCATGTCCTTTGCGAATTGTGTGCAAAAGACTGGATAAGCAAAAACTTTGTGGGAGTTGTATCGCATATCTCGACAACGATGGATCAATAATTCGTTTTGTTATTGAAGTAGATACACACTTGTCGGCATTGTCTGCGATTGACACGTTACTCCACGAGTACGCGCACGCGCTCGATCAAGAGCTTAACGGCGTAGCGGTTGAAGCGCATCGCGCAAGCTGGGGCGTTTGCTACGCACAAATTTGGAGATTTTATGTGACACATTTCACTTGACCCTGTCACCATTTTAGGGCACAAATCTCACATGCAAATCCTGCCCGATCTTTTTGTTTTGCACATTCCTGTATTTAACAGCAAAGGTACGTGTTCGTGAGTGGACCTTTAGTTTCAGCTATTTTGACTATTGCTAATCCAAGACGTCAAATGTTGGCACGCAAAATTGTAAATCAATTTGTAACGCAACACTACACGCCATACGAGCTTGTTATTGTAAACGGTACAGATACGAAAATTTTGACAAACGACTCGATGAATACTGACAGCATGCTAGAAGCAGGCTGTCAGATTGTTGAGGTGCATGTGCCTTCTGGGCTTAATTCTGCAACAATGAAAAACCGTGGGTTACGTGTTGCGCGTGGTGAGTGGATCCTCTGTTTAGATGATGACGATTACTTTCACGAAAACCGTTTGATGTATCAAATGGCTCATCGTCAAAACGGTCCGTGCCTGCTGCGATATCAATTACGCGTAGACATATCTGCAGCACTAACGGCGGAAGCTTCGGATAGTGGCACTATTTGTCCTTTACTGCATTTGTTGCGCAAGGATCAGGGCATACCTTGCACAATGCTGTTCCCTAAATACGCGCAGTTGGGCAATATTTGGAGTCCAGAATTGCGCCTATGGGAATTCAACGAAGACTTGAACATTAACGAATACGACGAGCTTCTAGCAAGAATGCAACAGGCTGGCTTGAATCCAGTCGTTTGTAACAACATGCACAACGCTTTTGTGCAAAAATTGCACTGGCCTCTTTTGTCGATTGCTGTCTATCACGGAGGGAACGAACTCACGCGAGAACAGTTCTTTGCGTTGGGAGAAAGTGCAGAACCAGGCAAAGTGCCGGTCGGCTTAAATGCGACAGATGTGGACCATCTGAAGGTTGTACTAGAGTCTTACAACTTTAAGGTTCGCTAGCAGAGTAACCCGTCCGGAAGGAAGCCTCATGGCGTGGTACAACGAGGAAAATCCCGAAACACTAAACTTTGTTCTGGTAGGCAATCATCATTCAGGTTACGGACTAGTTCAAGCCGCATTATCGGCGCATCCTATTATGGTGTGTCATGGTGATGTTTTTCATCCAAATGTAAACATTCGTAAAACCGAGCATGAACGATACTTTGGTCCCAGTGGCAAGTTTGAAGATTATTTTGTGCCGCAGCGTTTAAGCGCAGAACAGTATTTGAACAACAAGATTTTCGACAACACGTTGAATGGTGAAAAAACTGTCGGAGTCAAAATTAGTTACGACACGTTTCGTGACTACGATCTTTGGGATTACATTGATCAACGATCTCGCCAAGGCGACTTTTGTGTTGTTCACGTGCGCAGAAACCCTGTGGCTTGTTTTATTGCAAGGCAGCAGGCACTTGGTTTGGATGTTCCGTTTGTTGGCAGTGCTATTTACGTTGATTCAAATGCATTGACTGATTTTTGTCGTAATCATGTTGCAACTTCAATAAAGTTAGATCGTTATTGTCCCGATAGAGTAATAGTACCTTACCATGAGTTGCTATTAGACTTTCGTGGTGTTTTGGAACGTTTGTTTGAGTTTCTAGAGGTAGACTTTAGTCCTGCTTGCATTCCAAACCATAGAAAAGTACAGCGTCGTGAGATTCGACAACGTGTAGCAAATTGGAAAGATTTACAAGAAAGAGTACCAGCGGATATTCGCGAGTTTATTGAAGATCCGTTGTTGTATTAATGTAGGATAACATGTCACAGAAATCTGAAATTGTTGAACAGTTGACAGTTCGCGAAAAGCAAGTTGTTATCTTGATCGGCAAAAACAAAAAATATCGTGAAATTGCAGAAGAGCTTGGACTGGGTTATGAGACAGTAAAGACGTACGTCACACGTATTCGTAAAAAACTGGCGTTATCTTCTAAGCTTGCAGTGGGACTTTGGGCGCATCAGAAAGGGTTGGTGGAATGACTATTCTTGGTCAGTTTGTGCTAATTCAAAACCGGCAGCAGTATGAACAGGCTTGCACGGAACTCGCAACTGAAATTGCAAAACAACGCAAATTAAAGTCTGTATTAGGCATTAAGTTGCCGATAACGTATCCGTGTTTGATGGCCGTTATACCGTTGCCGACAGACATTAGAAACTCAGGTGAGATTGTTGAAGCAACAGTGCTGACCAGTTTTGTTTATCCAGCAGACGCAATTCGTTTAATGGAGGCTTGTCAAGAAGCTAATCCTGATATGAATATGCCGCTTGTTGCGGAAGCTGTGACAGATGCGGACTGGGGCAAGTTGTCCGCTAAGTCTTCTTACGTCCCGAGTCCGATCGCTGTACTTTTACTGGCGTTGGTGCATGAGCTTAAAGCGGTGGGCGTGTTGAAGAAAGACAAGCTGATAACTGCAGTTAAACACGCTGAAGCTTGGCTGCATGGGCAGCAAAAGGTTAATGAAACCGCGGAAATGCAGGACATTTTGCTGCGGTTCTGGGAGACTTGCTGATGCTTGTCAGTTTGCAATCACACTATTGGTGGTATATGGAAATACCTCGTACCGGGTCAACCTCTGTAGATCGCGGTTTGCGTCACGCATTTCCACACGCTAAAGCTATTTATCAAAAACACTGGCCTGTGATTCCGAATCCTTTGCATGACGGTGCTTTGTGTTTTGAGGGAAAAAGTATTGTTTCGATACGAAATCCTTACAGTCGCGCAGTAAGTTGTTGGCAGTATTTCACAAGGCCAGGAAAATTTACGTTTGAGGCTTGGTTGGAGCAACGATTAGCTGAAGGTTTCTGTGATGTTTACATTGAAGCAAGACCGCAGGCGTTTTGGTTTAAGCTGGCAGATTCTTGGGACATTATTTTGCATCAAGAGTCTTTGCAATCTGATTTTTGTGCCGCAGTGCCCAAGCTTGATCCATTGATGCGAGGACAAACATACGGATTGAAAGTTTTTAACAGCATCAACGGGCCTTGGACGAATCGCGTACAGTGTAAAACTTCTAGAGATAAACCCTGGCAGGAGTATTACACAGCAAAAACCGTGGAACTGGTACAAGAACTTTACGCTGAAGATTTTAAGGTACTGCAAGAGCATTACAGTCGAGAATTTCCTAGCTAAAGTTTTGCGAAAGCGTTCTGTCGGCATATCCTGTCCGCACCAGCGGTAAACTGGGACACATTTCATGAACCGGACAAGATCTTCCATCTTGTCCGGTTTTTTGTTTCAGGCGGACGGTAATATCGCTCGACGACACTTGTAGGTAACTTGTATAATCGGCAGGAGTGACTTTACTGCGGGTGCCAGTAGGTTAGGAGGCGCGCGGCCGCTAGGACAGCGGCATAGCGACCAGGATAATCACCTTAGTGCAAAACAAGTGGTTGGTGGAACTTCAGTCGCACCTGAAAGACTGTTGTCAGTGTTGGTGTAGCAGCCAACACAACGGGCCTGGGGTAGGGGATCCCGGGGGGTCACTATTTTTAAATTTTTTCACGGACGATTAAAGATGACAAACGAACGGCAACCTTCGTTGTCTCGAGTTCAGGAACGTTTGCAGGTGATTAAATCATCAATTCGACTTGATGATCCACCTGAAGTAGGTTGGGGTCGGCAAGAAGAAATTATTGGTTTGTTGTCGGATGTAACGCACAATTTTGCAGATGCGGTTGAAAGCCGTCGAGATGAGCACATTGAAGTAGTGCAGCGTATTGCAGTCATGGAATCTAAGTTAGAAAGGATGAGTCAGGACATAGCGAGTCTGTGTAAAGTTGTTCGAGACGGCAACGGTCAACCCTCGCTTGTTCAACGATTGAGTATTCTGGAAAACGCTGTACATACTCATACAAAGCTGATTGATGAAGTAAGTCAGCATGCCAACTCAATTAATGCATCTAGGATGCTGACAAGAACTCAACTTGTAGTTGGAATTAGCGGCATGTTGATTACTGCTCTTATTTCGTGTGCGGCACTGGTTGCTACGCTTATCAAACCATAGAGGGCATTATGAGCTTGATTTCTGTCACAGACTTGCCGGACTATCGTCATTTGTTGCTTTACGAAGTGCTTCAAAACGAAGAAAAAAGAGCTGAAGTGCGCATGTCCGGCTTGTTACAGGTGACAGCATCTGGCTATTTAATTGTAGCTGTACCTACTGCGCTTGTTCGTGGTATTTTTGACGCAATGCACGAGCCGGGTATCAGTTTACCGTCAAGTATTGATGGTGGTGCCGTGCGCGCCGGAATTGTAGTAATGACCCCAGAGGAGCTAAAACTGGCTGGCGGTGCGGACAAAATTAGCGAGAGAGGTAAGCCTTATACCTACACGTTAGGTAGTCTGGAAGAGACTTCGGCAAAAGGCTGGCCAGGCATTTCAACTTGCTGGCACTTGCGTGTTCGAGCCCCCGATCTCGGTAAGCTCCGGAGGAGTTACGGATTACCTACCAAGATCGAGGGCGACTCTGAGTTTTCGATTGTGATTGCTTGTCGTAAAGCAGGTGTTTTGGCAGCAAACGCCACCAGCAAAACTACAAGTCAGTCGGGGGATCTAAAGCTTCCGGAGTGGACTCTTCCGTAAGGTTTTTAGCCTTACGAATTGCATCAATAACTTCTTGCCGATGCACAAGTACGTCTCGTGGAGCGTCGATACCTAGTCGAATTTTGTCTCCGCGGATTTCAACGATAGTAACAGTAACATTTTCACCAATTTGGATGCTTTCACTTTCTTTGCGGCTTAGTACGAGCATTGTCTTCTCCTTCCGTGAATAAATGCTTGATACGGGTACACTAGCCACTTATTGGGGACAAGTCAATAAGGAAATAAAGATGGATTCTCTAGCTCAACGTTTACGCACAACCCCCGATAGCGACGCGTTTTCAGCGGTACATAATTTGTATATCAAAGCAGCTAACAGTCGCGCCGGTTGGTATATTGGTGACTCTGAAATTGCCGGGCAAGGTATTTTTGCTTCGCGCGATTACGAGCCAGGTGATGCACTTGGTGTAGCAGCGACAAACGGCGGTGAAGATGAGTTTGGAGCTAAAATCTGGAATTTGACAGTGATGGCTCGATACTGCAATCATCAAATCAATGCTAACGTCAAATTTGTACGTGAGGGTGATGTTTACAAGTTGATTGCCAGTAAACCAATTGAGAATGACGAAGAGATTGTGGCAGACTACGCGCAGGTGACTCGCGCAGTAGGCCCTCATTCAAGAATGCTTTGGAACGGCAAGCCTATTCCAACAAGTGATTTATCGGATTTTAAGGAACGAGATGGGGGCTAAACGCAATTTCTGAAGTTTGAGCGATTGTCGTAAAACTATGAATTTTGTAAGTCTAACAGAGCTTTATCGCGACATTGCAATTTGGGAACGACAACTGCCTTATTTCGACGCAGTTTGTGGTGTACCTCGTAGCGGGTTAATTCCTGCAACTTACATCGCTTTGCGTAGGAACATTCGGCTGGTTGAGCTTTCTGATTTGTTACGACAACCTGAAGGCGCTATTGCGCGAGCTTATTTGCGAGTAAACAATCCGGCTTTAGATAAACCTGTCGGCAATCGTCTGCTGATAGTTGATGATTCTTCCAGCATCAACAGTGTAACTTTTAGAGATTTACAATCTAAACTTGGCGATCAGTCTGCGTTGAGCATCACTTACGGTGCGGTTTATCGGGCGTCTGAGGCTAGTCAGGTTGATTGTTACTACCGTGAAGTAAAGATGCCTCGAATTTTTGGCTGGAATTGGCACCGTAACTGGTGGATGCAGCACGCCATGTTTGACATGGACGGTGTGATTTGCGAAGACTGGACACACCGCCGGGAGAATAATGTAGATCCTGAATTTGAGCAGCATGTAGCCGCAGCTCGACCTCTGTTTCCGCCACAAGTACCTATTCGTGCTGTTGTAACTAGTAGACTTGAGCGTTATCGCGAAGAGACTACAAATTGGCTGAAACAAAACGGCATCAAATACGGCAAGTTAATTATGCACCCAGCACCTACAGCCGAAGATAGAAGAAAAGCCAACGACCATGCAGCGCGAAAAGCAACAGTATACAACGAGGATAACACTGCGTTACTGTTTGTAGAGAGTGATGTAAAGCAAGCGGCAGAAATCTTTCAACTGACACGCAAACCAGTACTTTGCACTGATACGATGTCAATGTTTCGCTAACGAAAGTGGTTTATGCGAATTGAAGACTACATTGAAGAGGATTTTCGATTAACTCCTTCAATTCATGTGCGTAACTATGAGCCAGGCGCTTTTTACGTTAAACCACAGTTGCCTGGCTTTGCTTTTTCGCAGTTGTTAGATCAAGTAAACGGGCACGTACTGAAAATGCCGAGAGCCAAGTTTTTGTTATTTTCGCTTGGCGGTACGGCTTACTGGGTCGCTAAACACGTAGCGCCAGTGTCAGTTCACGTACACTTTGAGGCGCAGCAACACGATAATAGCACTGTGAAACTGTTAAGTCAGTTGCAAGATTCTGTTACCTTTGTTGAAACTAGTACAGAGCCATCTTTGCATGTTTGCTGCAATGTGACTTGCACAATCATTGCAAACCCTTTTCGGCTCACGTATTGGTATGACTGGTGTCAAAATCATCCAATTTTAAGCAAGAATTTAATATTGGCTTACGACCCTACAAAGTCACTAAAAGCCAGAACAGAAGGTGAATACTTTCTTAACTCGTCTATTTGGGTGACGCGAGACTATGGGAATTGAGTGTTCTGAAAGTATTCCTGCTTGGTTGTGCGATTTGATTCGAGAAATCGGACAACAATTTCGACCTTTAGGTTTTATTGGTCAATTAGGTTTTCGCTATCTGGCCCCTAACCTCAAAGGCAATCGATCGCAACGCTGGTTAATTGCGATTTATTTGATTCCAACTGAGCTTTCGGGTGGTAGTCATGACGGCGCGTCAATGCTTCCAGGTTTTTCAATGAGCTTGCTAGCTTTGACAGGATTATTCTCTGAGCTTACGACGCTGGAGTGGAAAGTACCTCGCAGCTATACTGATGGGCTCTTTGGGCCGGAAGTTTGGTTGGAAGGGATTTACCGAGGGATGGAGCCAGTGCAGTTGCATATTTATGCTGATTGCCCGTCAGACGAATTTCCTGCCCTTGTACTGGATGTGACTACAAACACGCTTAGGGCCAAGTAGTGTGAAATGTGTTTTAGAGAAATCTGCAGGAGTTGGTGATGCCGAAGCAAGTTAAGAAACGGAATGGCAATATTGTTGATTTTGACAAGAACCGAATTTACGCGGCAGTGGAACGATGTCTTGTTGAGCTGGAGTATGACTCACGAGAAGCAAAAGACATCTGCGAGCTAATTAGCCTTCAAGTAGAAAACTTGATAGTGCGACAGCCTGGTGTAATCGACGTTGAAGTTTTGCAGAACATGGTCGAGACGCAGCTGATGGCTAGCGGTTTGTTTTTAGTCGCTAAAGCGTACATTATTTTTCGAGAGACAAAACGATTGAAGCGAGAAGAAGCCCCTGTTTCAGATGAGGTGCTTGCGGCGTTTGCTGAGAACGACAAATATTTCAGGCATGAAATTCAGAAATTTCAAGCACTAGATAAGTTTGCTCGTTTTGATGAGAAAAAAGGAAGACGCGAAACCTGGCCCGAGACTGTTGACAGAGTTTTGAGTTTTTTTATTAATCACTGCAATTCTCGACAGTATGCGCTTACTGAAATAGAGTGGGGTAATTTACGGAATAGTTTATTGCGGCTTGAAGCAAGTCCTTCAATGCGCTGTGTTCAAATGGCCGGACCAGCACTCGAACGTTGTCATGTTGGTGTGTATAACTGTTCGTTTCAGTTCTTGCAAAACACGACGGATATGGCAGAAGAGCTTTACATTCTGATGCAAGGCACGGGTGTTGGTTTTTCAGTTGAAGCAGAGTTTGCGGTTGAAAAATTTCCTCGAGTTAAGCGACAGAAACAACTAGCGGAAATACCGACGTATGTTGTGGAAGACACAACAGAAGGTTGGTGCGATGCGTACAAGCACGGTTTGAACACCTGGTGGAACGGCGAAGACGTTCAGTTTGATTACAGCAAGATTCGACCCACAGGAACGCCGCTTAAAATCAAAGGCGGTAAATCGTCAGGGCCAGGCCCGTTAAAAGACCTTTTTGAATTTGCAAAAGCGAAGATTTTGTCGCGACAAGGAAAGTATCTCTCCAGTCTTGATTTGCATGACATCAATTGTTTTGCGCACCGCATTGTTCGTATGGGCGGTGTTCGTCGAGCTAGTGGTATTAGTCTGTCTGACTTGAACGATCGCGAAATGCGAGATTGTAAACAAGGTGAGTTCTGGAACACGAATGATCAACGAAATCAGGCAAACAACTCTGCGGTGTACAACGAAAAGCCTGACCCGATTACGTGGATGGAGGAATGGTTGAGCTTGGCTAAGAGTGGTTCAGGCGAGCGCGGTATTTTTAATCGAAGTGGACTTAAAAAACAGTTTCCTAAGCGCCGCAAGTATTCCGGACATTTGTTCGGTACTAATCCTTGCGGCGAAATCATTCTCCGCCACAAGCAATTTTGCAATCTTTCAATCGCAGTGATTCGGCCGGAAGACACGTACGAAGAAATTGAACGTAAAGTTGTCTTGGCTACGATCTGGGGAACGTTGCAATCCACAATGACCGACTTTAATTACATCGGTGAAGAGTGGGTTAAAAACAGCGAAGAAGAGCGATTGCTTGGCGTTGATTTGCTAGGTTTTTTGGACCACGCACTATTTCAAGACAACACGATTGCGGCATCGGTGTTAACGCAACTGCGCAACAAGGTAATTGAAGTCAATACAGAGTGGTCTGCGCGGTTTGGTATTAACCCATCAACCGCTACAACTTGTGTCAAACCTTCTGGCGATTCCAGTGTTTTTTTCCATACTGCAGCTGGATTCAAAGGACATCACGGCGTTTACTATGTTCGTCGCGTGCGAGCTAATGCTACTAATCCTGTAGCTCAGATGTTGCGAGACGAGGGCGTTCCTTGTTTTACCGACTATGATGGAAGTGGACTTGTTCTTGAGTTTCCAATGAAGGCACCAGACGGCGGGGTGTTGCTTGAGTCGCAAACTGCAATCAGCCAGTTAGAGCAGTGGAAGACTTTTAAAGTGCATTGGACTGAACACAATCCTAGCGTCACGGTTTATGTACGCCCAGACGAATGGTTGGATGTCGGTAAATGGGTATACGACAACTGGGACATTGTTGGCGGTTTGAGTTTTTTGCCTTATGACGGCGGGTTGTATTCGCTGGCTCCGTATGAGGCTATTTCGCAAAAAGATTATGAAGCAAGGCTGAGTAGTTTTCCGACGATCAATTGGGCGAAGCTTATTCGTTACGAGAAAACGGACACCACGGATTTGCATCAACAGTTTGCTTGCGTGGGAGATAAGTGTGCTATTTAACGGTTTTACTTTACATGAACTTGGAATTAAGCATCATACGGACAAATCGGATTAGAAAAAGAACACTGGTAAGCTTTGACTAGCTCTAAAAGACTAGTTTGCGTTAAACTACAAGAAGCGCAGGAGAGCCAGGATGTCTAATTCCGACATAGCTGATTTGAACTTAGAACAATTGCTTGACGTCAGTCTGCATTACGACTTTCCAGGAACTATTGACATCCTGACAGAAAAGTGTGCAGCTCCGGCGCTAGATCTTCGTGCCGCAATTTCTGACGTCTACACCAAAACTGATCTGAGTGTCTATTGGAGCCCAACGCAAGAAAAGGCGGCTTTATACGTTCGACCTAGAATTGATCTTGAAGAATACGCTTGGGGTTTAACAGCACTCGCTGAAAAAGTAGGTGCGGAAAATGTTCGAGCAGAACCTTTGACAGGTTACGACCTTCAAGACTGGTGGGTTAAGGTAGCGTATTCACCTACTATTCGTAGGTTAGGTGAAGCTTTGCAGTTTTTTCCCTCTAAAGATATTCCTGGTTTTGGTGGTCGGCCGATTGCTTCTACGATTGCTAGTGGGTTGCTGGGCGCTGGTTTAGGTTATGGGGCAGGATATTTAGGTGAAAAGCTGTTACCCCAGTGGGTAATGGATGATCGCGGTACGTTTCGCAAAAGACTAGCGTTAATGGGTGGATTAATGGGTGGATTAGGGGGTGCAGCGCTTGGTGCAACTCCGGGGCTAGTTAATTGGCACGAAGGCCGCAACTTTAATGATCCAACCTTATGGCAGGGTTTTCCAGAAGACGGCTTTGAACACAGCATTATTGGAAAAAGATACAAAGATGCCGTAGATCACTTTGTTTCAAAACACGCAGAGTTAGGTACAATAGGTGGACCATCGTTCGAGGAAATGCCCTTAATTCGTACGGACGAACTTGGCCGTGTACTTTGGGGAACTCGAGCTAACCCACAGATTACGGCAATGACGATGGGTGCGGTGTATGGCGCTAATCAAATGCCAGATCCTCGGTCTCAACCTGGAGTTGTTACCCCACATCAAATGGGACTGTTTGGTACGGCAATGGGTGCTGCTGGTGGTGGTTTACAGGGTTATGTTGCTGGTAGGGCAGTTGGTTACGGTCTAGGCCTACTGACAGGAATGCCTGAAGGAACACAACAACTGTTAGGTCGCACTGGCGCAATAGCTGGTGTGTTGAATACATTAGTTCCAAAACTTTTTAACTAAAGGTGTATTATGAGTTTGTATAACGACTTAAAAGACTCTATTGAAGAAATCAATCAGACTTACCGAAATCAGGTTGAAGACGGTAAGTTGTCTTTTAATGACGCGTTGAGTCTGACGTACAACGCGACAGCTACGTTTATTCGTTTGGTTGAGGGTCTTGGCGGCGGCCACGAACACGACAAGAAAGATGTTGTGCTGTTAGCGATTGGTCGTTTCTACGACGTTGTCATTCGTCCGATTCCGCTTACCGGCTTACCTGGCCCTCTAGAGGGTTTAATTGACACTGCGCTTAAAAATCTAATTTTGACGATGGCCAGCGCTTGGATTGACGCGATGTTGAACATTTTCTCAAAGCTAGGCTGGGCAACAAACATTGAAGCTGGAAGTTCGGCAGCTTTAACTGAACCCATCGTTTTCTAAATTCCAGAATTGAAGCCGCATAATGACTATACTGTTTAGCACGAACAACGATAAAGTTGTTTTCTTCGGTCCTCGGTACCATCCTCGAGCTGTCCGGTGGTGGGCAGAACGAGGACAATTGCATTGGGAAGATAGTCGAGATAACGGCTATGGCGTTGTTTCTGTGCGTGAATTTCTGCATCGCCTAAACGCGATTAGTGAAATGTTGTCTAACGGTAAGAAGAAAGACAACGAAGGCTTTTTGCACGCAGATGAAGTGGAAAGGCACATGAAATTTATTGAGGAAGCTTTGGAGCTTGTAAGAAAAGCCAAAGAACAAGGCATGCCTCAAGACCCGACTGTGCGCCGACATAAGGCTATGGATTTGCCTGTAACGGTGGTCATGCCTTCAAGCTTGTCCACATTGAAAAATAACCCGATCGACAGTTAGACTTGGAGGACGTTATGCTCGACTATATTTCGGTATTTCTTGCTGGATTGGTTGTCGGTTGGAATGTTTTACCACAACCGGCATGGGTCAAAGCTCTTTATCAGCTGGCTGTTGATAAAGTTAAAAGCTTGTTCAACAAAAACAGTTAACAGGAGCAGCAAGGATGCTACCACAAGAAGCGTTCAAACTAGGATTCTTAGCGCGTTGCGTGGAAGAAGGATTGTCTCCTGAACAGACTCACAACTTGGCTAAGCAAGCTGCGGATTGCTTTAGCAAGCAAGCTTTTATTGATTTTTTCCGTAATCCATTGAAGGCGACAACTGATACCGCTAAATCTACGATTGACTTGGTTAAATCAACTGTACCCTTAGCTATGATGGGCTTGGCAGCTCCTCCGGCAATTGGCGGACTGGCGGCTTACCTGTCAAACAAAGCAACAGACGTCGATGATGACGCAGCGGTTGAAGACGTGAAAAAACAAGAATTGATTGATACATATCGTCGAATGTCTCAACAACTTAATCGACAACAACAGTTGCGACAGTACAAGAAAGATCGCAAACGTACTGGTCGCGTTTACTTGTAAGGGGTTGCATGACTAACAGTTTGGTTAAGTTCACAAGCCACAAGGACGGTAATGGGCGTGGTCAGCTATATTGGGAACGAGCTGATATTGATGGTTTACCTTTCCGGGGGCAACAACCACCGTTACTTCGCAATGAAGAGTACGAAGAACGGGTTGTACGTGTAGCTGATCCAAAAAACGGTACGTTTTACACTGGTGATACTGAGCAAAATGCAGTTTACCTGAAAATAATGGATGGTATTGCTAACTCTTGGTATCAACTAGTGTTTATCGAACGCTGGCGAATTGACGGCGACAAGTTTCATCACATTTATGTAGAATGGCTGGAGTATTTCCTGGAAGACGGAAAACCAACGCCTTACACTCCTAACCTTTGATTTGCAGGGCTGTTTCATGGACGCAAACGACGCTAAAAATTTGCTTGGAGAGATCAAAAAAGCTGAAAACGAAGGTTGGGGGTTAAGCTCACTTATTGGCAAGGCTACGAGCGGACTCAAAGGTGCATTCAAAAGCGTAGCCGGGCCGAAGCCTTTAGTCGATCCGGCAGTAATAAACGCACATGTACAGCAAAGACATAATACTAAGCTGCAAGAAGATGCGACCAAAACCATCATAAAAACTATGTTGTTGGCAGGTGGTTTAGGTGCAGCTGCTCGTGGCTATTCTGGTTTGACTAATTTGTCAGACAGTAAGAGGCGTAAAAAAACACAGCGTACGGTAGAAATGCCCGTTTCTTATCCTGAGAAGCAAGCGATTTTTGATAACGATAACTCTAAAGCTACTTCTTCAATTGGCTTGAATTACTTTGCTCCAGCAATGTTACTAGGCGCACCGCTGGCAGCTTACGGCGGCTGGAAAGGTGTTGACGCGATTCTAAATAAGCAGCGAGAAAAAGAAGTTGACAGCGACCTTGATCGAGCCAAGGCAGAGTATGAAAAGGCGCTACTCGGGATGTACAAGAAAAGTACTGATGAATTTTTAAACACGGCATTTACAGGTTACAAGCAAGCAGAGAATGAAGGCTTGCTTACTTCCATCGCCGACGCTATTTCACCTAATTTGACAGGGGCAAGCGCTGGTTTGGGTTTGGCTTATGCCCTGTCAACACTGCCGCTTGGTTATCACCTAGTCAACAAGGTAATGCAGAAAAACAACAAGCGTGCACTGCTGCGAAACGCCGTAGAGGAACGCGCGAGGCGACAAGCTGCGTTACAACCTCCGGAAATTCACGCAATTCCTACCCCTTTTGCGTCGGAGCAAGCATAAGCGATGGAGCCGCTCACGCCAAACTTGCTTGAGCCCGCTGCATTCTCGCTCCTGCCTCCGGTTCCTTCGGTACAGCTACCAGCTCCCGCGGTTGATTATCGCGACTTTGGTGATACCGATAAAACCAGAACCAGGATCTATGAGAACGTTTTGTCTGCGGCTCGGGGCATTGAGCCTATTTCTAACGAAAGACACACGCTGCGCTTAGCGGAAGTTAATTATCAGGACCCTGAGCGAGTTAGCAAGAGAGATCAAAAGGCGGCAATTCTTAACGGATTGAGTCGAGGAAGGAGGCTTCGCGGCACCTGGGAACTTGTAGACAACGCTACTCAGCAAGTTATTGATCGCAAGCGGTCTGTCTTGGCTAGTGTTCCTTACCTGACTGAACGCGGCACGTTTATCAATAATGGCACAGAGTATACGTTGAAGAACCAGCAGCGATTATTGCCTGGGGTTTACACACGCGTGCGAGACAACGGTGAAATTGAATCGCACGCTAACATCATGCCAGGCAAGGGCGTATCTCATCGTTATTTTCTTGATCCAGAAAAAGGTCAATTCAAGATTCGTCTTGGACAAGGTACGGTTGGCTTAACTCCTTTGCTTAAAGCTATGGGAGCAACTTCAGATCAACTAAAAGAAGCTTGGGGTAAAGAACTTTTTGCGTCGAACTATAACGCTGATGATGCCGCAGAGTACAAGAAACTTAAGCAAAAGTTTCTCAACGCTAAAGAGCTTCAAAGTGACGAGCCTAGTCAACAACAAGCGTTGATTGCTAAGTTTTCTAAGATGGAGTTAGATCCGGAAGTAACACGCCGCACGTTGGGTACTCCACATACAAACTTGACTCTAGACGCCGTTTTGGACATTACCAAGAAGCTTGTTCGTGTTAGCCGTAACGAAGACGAACCGGATGATCGTGATGCACTGACGTATCAGCAGTTTATGGGACCTGAAGATTTGTTTGCTGAGCGCATAGTTAGAGACAAAGACGGACTTCGGCGTCAATTGCTTTGGAAAATGTCAGGAAAAGGCAACTTACAAAGCATGCCCTCAAGCGCACTGAACAGGCAGCTTATGTCCGCATTAATGACTAGCGGACTCGGTCAAGCAATTGAAGAAATTAATCCAGCCGAGCTTTATGACAAGACTACGGCTGTTAGCCGTTTAGGCGAAGGCGGTATTCCGAGCACTGACGCTATTCCAAAAGAAGCGAGAAGCGTTCAGCCTTCTATGTTTGGTTATGTAGATCCGCTGCGTACGCCTGAATCTGGCAAGGTAGGTGTTGATACTTACTTAGCAAGAGGCGCAAAGAAGGGCAGCGACGGTAAGCTATATGCGCAGTTTAGGGACGTGCGCACAGGCGAACTAATGTTCAAAACGCCGCAGCAGGTCGCGGATATGACGATCGGGTTTCCTGGCAGTCAACAGAGCGATAGTCCTAGAGTAGCGGCCATGCGTGGCGGCAAGATGCTGTACGTACCTAAGCGTGAGATTGATTTTGAGCTTCCTGCGATGGAGGAGGCATTTAATCCACTGTCAAACATCATTCCAATGAAGAGTCAAGTCAAAGGGCAGCGTCTGGTTATGGCTAGCCGTATGACTACCCAGGCATTACCTATTCGCGACGCTGAGTCTCCCTTAGTTCAATCAGCAGTACCTGGGACTGACGGTAATGAAAGTTTTGAAGAACAGTATGCCAAGGCGATGGGCGCTCTTCGCGCACCAAAAAGAGGTGTAGTTACCGCGGTTACTGACGATGAAATTAAAGTTCGGTATGAAGACGGTTCTGAAGAGACGCATGAGCTTTATCAAAACTTCCCGTTTAATCGCAAGACATTTATTCATCAAGTTGCGACAGTTAGACCAGGAGACAATTTTGCACCTAATCAGTTGCTAGCTAGTTCTAATTTTACAGATCCGACTGGTGCAACCGCACTTGGACGAAATGCGCGCACAGCTTACGTTGCGTGGCAAGGTAAGAATTTTGAAGATGCAGTAGTAATTTCAGAAGGCTTTGCTCGAAAAATGGCTTCTGAGCATATGTATCAATATGAATTAGACATCAACGACAAGACGAAGTTTGGGAAGAAACCTTTTGTACAACTTTTTCCCGGCAAATTTGATAAGGCTACGTTAGCGAAGTTGGATGACAGTGGTGTTATTAAACTAGGCACGGAGGTGCAGTACGGGGATCCGCTGATTTTAGGCGCAACGCAGAAAGATGCGGTATACAACAAAGTTCACAAACGAAGCCAATCAGGATTCAACGATGCGACAGTACTATGGAATCATCATGACCCTGGGATTGTTACCGACGTGGTCATGGGCAAAACCGGGCCGACTGTCGTTGTTAAAGCTGCCAGCACAACTAAGGTCGGAGATAAACTCTCAGGACGTTATGGGGACAAGGGAGTCATTGCCGATGTCATCCCAGATGATCAAATGCCGCGTAGCGCTGATGGTCAGCCCTTTGAAGTGCTACTCAATCCGCTCGGTGTAATTACACGGACCAATCCGGCTCAGATGGCTGAGTTATTTCTGGGTAAAATTGCGGCTAAACGAGGCAAGCCAATTAAGGTTCAAGATTTTGACAGCTCTAAAGACATGGCGGAGTGGGTCATGCAGGAGCTAAGTAAGGAAGGTTTGTCAGATTTAGAGGACGTTGTTGATCCTTCTAAGGAACAGAAAATCAAAGGAATTGCTACGGGCAATCGGTTTTTTATGAAGCTACACCACACGGCTGAGAGTAAGACTCAAGGTCGCAGCGGTGGCGCTTACACAATGGAAGACACCCCAGCAAAAGGCGGCGCAGAAGGTTCAAAGCGAATTGGTATGCTTGACACTAACGCGCTGTTATCTCACGGAGCGACAGCCACATTACAAGACATTAGCGCAGTGCGAGGTCAAAAAAACGATCAGTATTGGCTGCAGTTTATGTCCGGATACAATCCGCAAGCCACTAAAGTTCCGCACGTTTATCAGAAGTTTGTTAACCAGCTTCGTGCGGCTGGTGTAAACGTAGTTAAACAGGGTACACAAACTAACATCATGGCTTTGACTGACAAAGATATCGATGAATTAGCGGGCGATCGAGAAATAACCAGTGCGGAAGGCGTTGACTGGAATAACGACTTAAAAGAGATACCTGGCGGACTATTTGATCGCTCTAAAACAGGCGGGCATGGCGGGAATCGCTGGAGCTTCATGCGGTTGCATGAGCCTATGCCAAATCCAGTAATGGAAGAACCAATTCGCAAAATGCTTGGGCTGACTCAAAAACAGTTTCAGAGCGTTATTGCTGGAGCTGAAAACTTGTCTAAGTACGGTAGTGGTCCTCAGGCGCTCAAAAAAGCGCTTGAAGCCATGAACTTGGAAAAAGAAATCGAAAAGACACGCAATGTAATTGCCGCGGGTCGTGCTTCGGAAAGGGATGCTGCTGTAAGAAAACTGGGTTACCTCAAGAGTGCGCAAAAACTTGGCTTGAAGCCGAGTGATTACGTGCTTTCAAAAGTACCGGTACTTCCTCCGCAGTTTCGACCTGTAAGCATGATGTCAAACAATATGCCTCTAATTAACGACTCAAATTATTTGTACAAGGAACTTTTTGAAGCCAACTCAAATTTGAAATCAATTCAAGGGGAACTTGGAGCTAATGCTTCTGGCCCAGAACGTTTGGCAACATACAACGCGTTTAAGGCGGTAGCTGGGCTAGGAGATCCAATCAGCCAAAAAAGCCGTGAGCGAAACGTGCAGGGTATTTTAAAATCCGTATTTGGCAGCAGTCCTAAATTTGGTACGTTACAGCGCAAATTGATTTCTACGACAGTCGACAATGTCGGTCGTGCGGCAATTACACCGAATCCAGATTTAGATATGGATTCAGTGGGTTTACCTGAAGAACAGGCATTCAAAGCGTATGAAAAGTTTGTAACTCGGCGGTTGGTGCGTCAGGGTATGTCTTTACGGGCGGCAAGAGAACAGATCGTCAACAAGACTAAATTAGCGCGAGAAATTCTAATAGAGGAAATGGACAACCGTCCGGTTTATATTAGTCGCGCACCGGTGCTGCATAAGTTCGGAATAATGGCTATGAAGCCTAGAATTACCAAAGGAAGCACCCTGCAAGTCAGCCCGCTTATTGTGAAAGGTTTTAACGCGGACTTTGACGGTGACGCTATGAACTATCACGTTCCAAGTACGGAAGAAGCTCGTAAAGAAGCAATTGAACGGCTTTTACCTAGCCGAAATTTGTTTAGTTTGTCAGACTTTAAGTCGGTGATGCACGCCCCTGCCAACGAATATATTGGTGGGTTGTTTCATGCAACTAAAACAGCAAGTAAGCGCCCTAAGAAGATTTTTCGCACACTTGCTGACATGCGTCGAGCTTACGAACGTGGTGACGTCGCTATCGATGATCACGTTCAAATTTTAGAATCATAACTGCATTTAAACAGTCAAGGAGTTTCTGATGGCAATTAATATGGAACTGTTACGACAAGCGCGTCAAACTGTAAGTCGACTTGAAAAGGCTGGGTTTGTTGCCGCGGGAGATCCGGCAATAGGCGGTGCTCCTCCTATGGATCCAGCTGCAGCAGGTGGTGCTTTTCCTATGGATCCAGCTGCAGCAGGTGGTGCTTTTCCTATGGATCCGGCCGCAGCAGGCGGTGCCCCGGCAGGTGGCGTCGATCCTACGGCTGCACTAATGCCTATGATTCAAACCGCTGTTCAGCAAGCAATGGCGTCCAGTGGCGGCGGACAAAGTGGACCTCAAGCTGGCGGACCTGGCATCAAGCCTAAGATTGACGTCAACGTTGAAATCATGCAGATCAAAAAAATGTTAGCTAAAATTGTTGATGCGATGGGAATTCACATTCCAGCGCAAGATATGGTTGCAACACCTGAAGATTTGAACCAAATTGCGCAAGGCGGTGCTGGTTTCGCGGCTGCAACTCCAGACGGAGGAACAGGTGGAGGTTTAGGTCAAATTGCACCTATTCAACCAATAAAAGCTGCGGCAGAGGAGTGGGAATCCGGCGTTGTTTATGAGTATCCTCAAGTACTTCAAGAAGCACACACTAGGACGCGAAATACGGCTAACTTGGCCGCGGCACTTGTAATGCGCAATCGGATTAGCTCTTAATCAAAAGGTTGTTTGATGTTTTTTGTTGAGATCATTCAAGCCATTGGACAGCCTCCATTACGTGTAGAGGCTTCCCAAGTGGTAATTCGCATGCCAAACGGTACTCCTGTTTGTGTTGCGGCCTTGTTTGGAACTTCAGAAAGCGTTTTGGTCTCGCACTGTGAAGATCAGAACTTTAATGCTAACTTGCAAAAGCTAGGAATTCACGAAACCGTTATTACTACAAAATTGAAGGTGTAAGATGGCAGATTCATTACAAAATGTTGACAAGGCTTACTACGGCTCAAAAACGCCACTTGAATTTCGCGGCACAAAAGAAGGACGTAAAAATCCACCTCGCGTTCCAAGCTATCAGCACAAAGGTACTGACTCTACGGCTTCGTCGAACAAGTATTACGCCGAAGCGCAGCCAGCTGCTGTCATCAGCGTCAAACCTGCTAAGAAAATTATGGCGTTGCAAATAAAAGCAACTGAAACTGTTGTTTCCGAGATTATTACCCTGCTTCAAGACGGCGCAACGCACGTGCAAGTGTATAGCACTTCAACTAAAGATTTACGCCAAGCGCAGACTGCGGTAGATATGGCGGTTGGTCAAAATATTTTGACTCGCCCACAAGCAGACGGAATTACATTTGTTGCAGTGGCTGAACCTAACGCTGCTTCGTTTCCTGAAACAGCTAAAGAACCTGCTCCAGCTCCTCCTGCACCTGTTGAGCCTGTTATCACTTTGGCAAAAGAGCCCGTTCAAAATGTGATATTGGCCGATGTCGAAGAGCTTATGCCTCCGCCTCCAAAACCAAAATCAAACAAGAAATCCAAGAAAAAGAAAGAAGAGGCAACGCAAGAGGTCACAGAAAACCAGCAAGAAAGTGTAATTGCCGAATCGCAAGAAGAGATTACAGAAGCCGATATTGCTGTGGCATTTGGGGTAGTAGAAGAAGGCGACGATTAAGTCGGAGACGCACGGATGCTAAATACGACTGTAGGCCAACTACTAGTTAACGATGTTCTGCCTGAGGAACTACGAGACTATTCTCGTGTTCTAGATAAAAAGGGCGTACATTCGTTGCTACAGCAAGTAGGTAGACAGCATCCTGAAAAATATCGTGAAGTTTCTTTTCGCCTGAATCAGATTGGACAACGTGCTGCCCAAGACCAAGGTGGTATGTCTTTTGGACTCCGACATCTTCGACGCAGCAAAGTTGCGAATGAAATACGCCAGCGAATACAAGGTGAACTGCGGCAGATCTTAGCCGATGATTCGCTAACAGACCAACAGCGAACTGATCGTATTATTCGAGTTGTTGGGCGTGATCGGGAGGCGCAACAAAAGGCGGTACTGGAAGAAGCAATCCAGTCAGGTAATCCGTTGGGTATGCAGGTTTTGTCGGGCAGTCGCGGTAAGCCGATGAACCTGGCTAGTTTGCTTGCTGCGGATATGCTTTACTCGGATCATCGCGATGAAATTATTCCAATTCCTGTGCTTCGCAGCTATGGCGAAGGTCTTTCACCGGAGGAATACTGGGCCGGAACTTACGGCGCGCGTCGAGGTATCATTGCAACTAAATTTGCAACGCAAGAAGCCGGGTTCTTATCTAAGCAGTTAAATCAGGCAGGACATCGCCTAGTTGTGATGGGGGAAGACGGGGAAGACGAAACAGATCCCAAAGCTCCTGCACGCGGTATGATTGTCGACACTGCTGATATGGATAATGAAGGTGCACTGCTTGCTAGAGATGCTGGGCCTTACAAGAAAAACACACCATTAACCCCTAAAATACTTAAGCATCTTGACCGTTTAGGTGTTAAGCGTCTGCTGGTTCGCAGCCCACTTGTTGGCGGCAGTCCTGAAGGAGGTGTGTATGCTCGTGACGTCGGGATTCGCGAAAACGGTACGCTGCCTGGGCGAGGTGAACAAGTTGGTTTGCAAGCAGCGCAGGCGCTTTCAGAGCCGATTAGCCAAGGTCAGCTTTCGGCAAAACACTCTGGCGGTGTTGCTGGACAAGAAAAAGCGGTTGGCGGTTTTCAGTACATCAATCAACTAATCCAAGTACCGAAAAAGCTGCAAGGCGGTGCGTCGCATGCAACCGTTGATGGTGTAGTACAGCGAGTAGAACCTGCACCTGCGGGCGGTCACTTTGTGACTATAAACGATCAAAAGCACTATGTTGGAGAAGGTTTTGAGGTCAAAGTAAAAAAAGGCGATGAGATTGAAGCCGGAGATATGCTTTCTGACGGCATTCCTAATCCTGCGATCATTACACAGTACAAAGGTGTGGGTGAAGGACGTCGCTATTTTGTCAATGAGTTTCGCAACGCAATGTCCGCTTCTGGCATGCAAGGGCATCGGCGTAATATTGAATTACTGGCTCGCGGATTAATTAACCATGTGCGACTGACGGAAGAAACAGACAACAACGTACCTGACGACATAATTCCTTACTCTACGTTGGAACATACTTATAAACCTAGAGAAGGACATGAACAACTTACGCCTAAGAAAGCAGTAGGTCAGTATCTTGAACGGCCGGTATTGCACTACACAATTGGTACAAAGATTCGTCCTTCAATGCTGAAAAACTTTGAAGAGTTTGGTGTAACAACTGTGCCGGTTCATAAGACTCCACCACCGTTTGAACCGCACATGGTACGCGGTATGTATCAACTACAGCACGACCCTGACTGGATGACTCAGATGTATGGTTCGGGTCTAAAGAAAAGTTTGCTTGAGTCTGTGGCGCGAGGCGGTACAAGCGAAGAGCGAGGAACAAGTTTTGTTTCAAGCCTGGCAACTGGCACTGATTTTGGTTCAGTACCTGAACGTGCTGTGATTAAACCGCAAGCACCGTACCAATTACCTAAAGTTGAAGTTCCTGAATTACCAGAGCCTGTTGCTCCACCTAAACTTGCTAACCACACTTTTTTTGGTGGTCGTTACAAGCTTGCTGAAGAGCCTAAGTCACAAGGCACTGGACTTCAAGGTACACCTAAGACGCCAAGATTATCAGCGGATACTTTGGCGTCACAGCCTCCGGTAACTGGAAATACCGCATCGCCTTTGCGTCAGCGGATGGGAATTCAGCAACCGTGGCAACCTGCTGCGAGTGGTAAGTTGCCAAGCGGTAATTATACGCGACAGCAAGGTGTTTATACTGATAACGCTACCGGTCAGCAGTACGACCGTTACCAAAATCCGGTGGGAGGGACTTACAGTCCTGATGGCAATAGTTGGACGTCCGGCGATGCACAGCAGTTTTTCCCTAACGACAATAACATTATGCCAACAAGCAGTGTTTCTACTGAAATTAAACCTACGGCACAAATGCCTTCAAGTCCACAACAAACACCGCAGCAAACACCTGTAGGTACGCCCAAACCGCCGTTACCTGTAACTCCGGCGCAGGCGCAAACTGATTGGATGCAATTGCAAAGGAGTTTTAGCACTTTAGCAACATCTGCGGGACATACGCGTTTTTTGCCTAGTTCCAGGGATTCTGATTTGGATTTTGAACCATCAGCTCCTGCGTTTCCAGATGTACCTACTTCGCCTCCAACTAGCATGCCGGTATCTCCGGCTAGCTCGCCAAAAGCTCCGCCGCCTTTGCCAGCATCGCCACCGGCTTTGCTTACACCTCCAACATTCACTCCAGAAGTTTCACCTGAATTTTCAAATTCGGAGGCATCACCTTCTGCCCAGGTATTAGGTGACCAATCACCTTCAGCCGCACGTCAGATTTACGATAACACAATCAAAGCAATGAATTTTGGCCCGGCTGCTGTGGCCGCAGCACGCAGTGGCAATTCGACAATCGGTAATGCTGTTGGCTTAGGGCGAGCAGCGGCACAAACAGCATCTGTAGCAGATGACGCTGCTGCGGCAGCAAAGGCGACTGGTTTTTTAGGTAACACAATGAAATTCGTAGGTAAAGCTGCTGTACCTGTTGGTGTCGCACTAGAGAGTGTTAATGTAGGACACAATTTATACAACAAAGGCTGGGATCAGACTACAGACGACACAGCACAAAAGTTTAGAGACATTCTTTCATTCAAAGACGGCTGGCACACGTTGTATCAAGCACCATTGCAAGTCCTCAGTCCTGTAGAAAATATTCAAATGATTCTCGGCGGAATAACGCAAGGAGCTGCGTTAGGAAAAGAAGTCTTAGATTCTACTTATGGAAAAGTTTTTGATTTGGTTACAGGTACTGATGCTAACAGCAGAGCAGCAGTACAAGATAGTCGCTTAGTGCAGCAAGGCCAAATACAACAACAACAAAGTTTAGCGCAACAACAAGATAAGATCCGGCGGGACGTTGCGCAGAATACCACAATGTCACCACAAGCAAAGCAGCAATTACTACGACAAGCAGACGAGCTAAATATGCAAATTCAAGATTCTAAAGCTAGGGCAAATGCGTCGGTAGATGAAACTGAAAACTGGAACGTAGGCAAGCAGAATTGGTTAAGTGGTGGACATAAATTTCGAGATTCAATTGCAGGCACAGTAAAACAACTTGATGCAGAATTAGCTGAGCTTTCGTCGCAAAACGGCCTTGCTCCTGAGCAAAAACTACGCAGAGAGCAACTTGAGAATAGAAAAATCGAGTACAATAACCTGGTCAAACGTTATAGCCAAGAAGTTGGTTATTTTGGTACAGGCAGCTTTGATGACTATGTTCGCAACGCGGTAAAAGGTAAAAAGAATCGATTAGTGGACATTAGCCAAGAATTGCGTTCTGCAACAGCACAGAATTCTCCGGAATATCAAAGTAAGCTAAAGCGCGAGAAGGCTGAGTTAGAAACAGAATTGTCGGACTATCGTAACTGGGCGTCGCAGTCTAAATAACGTCTTATCTTGCAGAGGTTACGCAATAAAGGCTAAACTGATTAGTCAATCCGTTTTCTTTTATGTATGATTTGGATAAACAGAATGTTTAATAAACCGATGTTAGGAGGCCTAAACGTAAAAGCGGCAGGTGCTTACCTTTTGCCGCCTACGTTGAAGGCGCGCAAGAAAAAGCAAAAAACTAAACTAGAGAAGCTTCCAGAAGAGAACGAGTTGCTAGATAAGCAGGCGTCAGAACTTGCAACGGCGATTATCCTTGAAAAACAAGCCGAACTTTTTCGCAAGATTCAAGCTGGCGATTTAGGCGGCGGCTGGAACCCTTACGATCAGATCAATTAAATTCAGTAACTTCAAAAGCCGAGAGCCATCGCTCATGGAAGGGACTATGCACAAGCGATATTTGACAAAACGTGCCAATTTGGGCGGCAGCGGAGGCGAAACTGAATTTGAGCAGGCATTTTCTAGCCTAGCTTATGCCTACCTTCGCGATAAAGCTCCTCGGCTTCTTGATCACATGGTTGGATTTCAACTGGTTGATCGTAATGAAGACAATACCAAAGCTGTTGGTATTTTTGGCTTCAATGTAGACAACCAGTGGCTTTACGCTCCTGTATTTTTTCTGAACGGTGACTTGAAGGGTCACGAGCTTCTGTACATGAAGAAAAATGATTCTTTTGTTCCTATGAAGGAAAGTTGGATCAACTACATCATGAGTCGAAAGCCGCACGTTTTGGGTGAGGCTTCAGAAGCTAGTAAGTTGCGAGAACTTGGCGGCATCTATCCCGACGTTCGTACGCTTTCTATTCCACCGTCTGTTGGTGGCGGTAAGCGCGCGAACGACGATTCCTGGCTTAAACCTGTGTTACCTCTTTTGGCTGCGTTCAAGACTAAAATGGCCAGCTCGCTTTACAAGGGAGTTGGCCATCAAAAGCTGCATCAAGCAGCGATTGTGGCAGAACCTTTTGCTGCAGCGTTAACCAAGTCAGCTCAAAATCTGGATTTTAACCGAGTAATGCCTACCAGTCTTTTGATGCTGAAGACTGCGCACGCGTTGGCTGAGCGCTACCCTACAATCAAACAGGGTATGCAGAAATTTTATGGCTTAAATTGTTTTTCTCGTTGGGCACTTGAACTTCGAGACAACGTCGAGAAGCAGGCATCAAGCATTATGCCAGGCCCTGCGCCAAAGCCTTACATGCCTGGTAATTTGCTGATACCCACAGCAAAACCTACGGGACCAGTTGACCACGTTAAAGAAGGTAAACTGCGACTTTATGTTTCTGAGTTTGTAGTGATGCAAGGAAACAAATCCGGAGACCGAAGAAAAGAAAACGTCGAAGCCATCAAGAGCGATATTGGACCAGGTTCAGTAGACAGTAGTGATTTGAATGAAGGTGAACGCGAGAAATTACTACGCGACACTGTTTTGATTCGTGACGGCCGAGAAGACGGTGCGACAAGCAGGGCTTACAACGTGCAAGTTGAAGCTAAGTTGTCCAATCCTACTGAAACTGATTTATACCGAGTGCTGGAAAAGCCGGGTGAGTTTAGCAAGATGCTAGTAGTCATGCACGGCGCTTCTAACCGCGGGCGGGAGCCGATGATTACCTTAATTCGACTTGAAGGTAGTCCGAAGCGTTGGTTGAACACTTATCCTGGAAATGTCTGGGCTGACCAGGTTGCTGAGCGCAACGAATGGCAAGACTGGTTTGACGGGCTAGAGTCCGGAGACAACTTGCAAGAGGGTGCAGAGTACATCGGTATTGACAGTCGCGGGTCAGGTACTGTTCCGTTTCACGTACAGTCTAGCTACGGCGAAGGTCGTTATCGAGTAGATTTCAAAACTAATATCGACTACAACGAACGCCGACCACCGGGATTGGTTCCTAAAGTGCCCGATCGGTTTTCTTCTGAGGGCTACGACATGCCCAGTCCTTATGGTGCAATGTTGTGTGTTAACAAGGAAGGACACCGCGGCACTGCAATTCGAGCAATTGGCGGCGAACTACGAGTTCCTCTATCCGTTAAGTTTTTGAAGCTGTCTAAGCCACAAGAACCAAAGCCAGGCGAATTAATGCCTTGTTGCGAGTATGACACTCGTTCAGATATGCCGCCTATTCAATTAGGCAAGATTGATGATATTCAGTTGATGTTTTACGAAAAAACAGCACAGCTAAAGATTTATCATACCGGCACAGACGTCTACATCAGTTCGCCAATGGGTCAAGACCGTATGACCAAGAAGGCTGCTCTTTGGAATTTAGTTAGTGCGCACGGACTTCGTGAGAAAATCGCAAGAGAGATTCTTACACAAACAGAGCGAAAAGGTCAGGCAATATATCGGATCCGATATGCTCCTGGTTATGGCACTGAAAAGAATGCGATGCCAAATGCTAGTATTCTTCAAGGCGGACCAAACGCACCAATTTATGATGACTTTTTTGAAAACCGCGGCGTCGAGCAATACGGTCCAAGTACTGTCGTGCCAACGCAGTATGATACAGCTGCTGCTTATCGCTTAAACGATTTGTCTGCAAACCAAACTGATCCTGATATTTGGAATCCATGGCAAAACTTTGAAGCTCAAGATTTTCAAAAATTAATTCAAGTCGCGCAGCAAGCTGCAATGCAAGGGCAGAAAGAAGTCTTCGACACTTCGATGATTTCCGGTATGCTCAAGTCTGTCCGGCAAGATTCGTTGGTTGAGCGGCACTTGTCTGATCTAGTAAAAGCGTTAGATTCATTAGGTCGACTGCTGTTTAACTTTTATTGGCATCAGGAAGAATATGCAGATCGTTATGGTAAGAGCGACCTTCCTGAGCTTGAAGACAGTTTGCGAAATTCCTTTGAATCGCTAGGTGATATCACGTTGTTCTTGAAAGAAAAGACAATTGAATCGCCGTTCGATCAGGGAGACATTACCCTCGAAGAGACGGGAAGGAACTAACTTATGTCATCTGGTTATTCTCGAGTAGTTGAGTTCCAGGTCACTCGCGGTACTCCAGCAGCAACCGAGTTACCAATGCCACCGCGCGGGGTGCTGGAGCGTGTTATTCTTACGCAATTAGACAATCATCCGGAAAATGCAACTTGCAATATTTACGATCGGCGTGGTGCTTGTGAGGCGGCAAACGACTTAAATGTTAGTTTGTCTGGCGCAATTGCTGGAATCACTGACGCAGGCGGGTATATTCAGGTTGAAACAACTCAACCGCACAATTTGCTTGCTGGCGATCTAATTGAGGTGAAAGGCTGTTCTGAGGCTGGTTACAATGTGGCTCAGACTGTCACTGAGGTTCTTAATGATACTGAGTTTGTAACTGACCAGTCTTATGTTTCTGATGAAACGGGCACTTCTGTGACCCTTTGGCAGACGCTGCCGTTTAATCCAACAACATCACCAATTACGCATTTGATGTACACTTTTAGCAAAACTAGCGGCAGCGATTACACTGATTTTGATATTAATCAAGCATACGAAAACAAAGACAATCAAAGTTCAACGATGCGGACAAGAACTTCTGCAATGTGGCTTGAAGTGTTGACAGTAGGTGCGGCTGAAACTCTTACATTTCAAATTGCTTACACTTGCCGCGCGGACGCTGTCGCCTAGGAGAACACCTTGAAGATCAACATGGATGTTTATCAGGGTGATCCCTTCCAAAGACCGTACTGGAGGCACGAACGTGTTCTCCAGTTGCGTCAATCTGTGCCGCCTCAGCGATGCACGCGGCATGATGACAAATGGATTCAGGGATACAAAACGTTTCTTGTTGATTGGGATAAAGGCAGCACGGTTCGTTCGCGGATGCTACATAGCAATCCAGGACTGTATTATGCGCACAAAATAAACGAGATGCGCGCATTAGAGCCTGAAGTTGCTTTGATGCTTGAAGCAAGGCTTTTAGCAGGCATGTCTCCTACTGAAATTGCTGAAAACATCAAAACGTTTCCAGAAACAGTTGAATGGTATGAGAAGCTGTTTTTCAACGTAAGCAATAAACTAAAGCATCATGATTGGGTTATTAAGAGTATTCTACTCCCTGCTTACGATCAATACGTTGAGCACGAAGAAGAAGTAAAAATTGGCCGAGGTAAGAACGCAAAAACAGCTTTGCGGGTAACTCGAGAGATTGCACGACCTCATTTAGACATGACTTTGAAGTTTTTTGCCTATTTTGGCGGTCCGCTTGTATGTGATATTATGATCAGCGGTTTTCGCCGACATCAGCATGTGCGAAATCCCGAAGACCTCACAGAGTACTTCAATCAACAATTTTCAAATCAAATTCAACGGCGAAGCATGCAAGCTTCAATGGTTTTTGAGATAAACAAATACAATGTTATGGAGCTTTTTGCGACACATTCTCGACTGATTGAAATTCATCGAGCAGGTAAAGGCGCAGACGATCGCAAAACAGAGTTTGAGAAAAACGTTAATGCTCTCATGGCGGAGTTGCCTTGGAGCACTGGTCGGTCTGGTGCTCAGCTGTATGAAGACCAACTGATCGGAAAGTACGATACGTCCGCTGCTGAAGTCAGCGCCGAAGAAGCCGTAGAGGCAGGCCTCGGTCGTCAGATCAGGGAAATGGACGAATTGGAGGGCAGGAACATTTTTGCCGAACGACGGAGGGGGCAGGAACGCTATGCAAGCACTAAGTAAGTCTGATGAACAGCGACTTCTGGATGGAGTTAAGTTGGCGGTAGATTTGGTGGATAACCAAGGTTTGTCGCCAAATGTTGCACTCCAGAAGGTTGCCGAACAACTGCATTACTCTCCCGGCTTTTTGAAGTCGGCATGTAGTGCATTTAATACGGGACGGCAACTGGCACAATGGAATGACAATCAGTCAGTGCTAGACAAACTTGCTAGTTTTCCTTTGGCAGACTATGACATCGTTCATGACGCCATGTGGGGTAAATCCCAAGAGAAAGTTGCTCAGGTTTCCGTACTGCCGCCAAAACTTCCATCGTACGATGACGCGGTCAAGCAAGAATTGCTAAAGTATGACCTGAGTAGGTTTACTAAAGCAGCCAGCGCAGAAGTTGAACCGCATGTTGCAGATGAACATGCTGGTATTCGCATCAAACGTGCTTTTGCTGCTTTCGATTACCATCGTCGTTTAGCAGAAGAAGCTCGACGACAAAAGCAAGCAGCAGAAGATCGACTCAATCTAAAACTGCACTTGCTTGAGAACTACTTTCGCAAGTTTGCTTACGATCGTTTGCCGCTGGCTCAAGTCGAGCATGTGGCTTCCATTCGTTTTGGAGAAGCTGGACGTCAATTAATTGACTACGTTGCAGAACGTTTCCCAAAAGAAAAGCGAGCAGCCGATCATCGTGCAAGCTGGGGCGGGTTTCAAGCAGCAGTTAGTTATGATGCAGAGCCTTATACTTTGATTGAAACCACGATTAAGCAAGCGCGTGATTTGTATCATGCGCAGCAGGCTTTTATCGCGGCAAACGCCAAGTTGGCTGCAGCGAGGGACGTTTACGAGTCTTTTACCCAGCCCCTGCACCGGTCTACGATTGGGAGTCCAGCCGCGTTGACTCCTGCATTGTTGGGTGATGCAGGGGAGAAATCAGCGTTTGAGGCTGTAACTGCTTACAACCCTTTTTCTGTTCCTAAAGATCTTATAGAATATGCAAGCAAAGGGCGGGACGAAAAGGTTGAAAAGCAAATTAAGGAGTTAGATAGTCCGGACCATCTTAATGAGTTGAGAAAAATTAAAGCACAGACAGTGCTGACTCAGCTTATGAGCGATCCGGATAATCCGCTTAGCGGGTATGATCCTGAAGACGTTCTGTCGGCTTACAATGAAATGGTACAACTTTCGCCGCGTTTGGCGGATCAACCTTCTGCAGTTGGACCGCTGTTAAACAAACGCCTTGTCGGCAATCTCGAGCCTTTTGAAGTTGGCGAAACGCTTAAGCTTGAAAAGGGACTCAAGGACACACAAGAAATGCCCGCATTTGTTACATCGTCCGACTTGATTTTTAATCGCGGAGCCGTGCCAAACAAGGCTGTAAGGTAGTCCGAAGCGTTGTTTGAACACTTATTCTTATATTCCAAAAGAAAAAATAAAACGGATTTGATGCGCAATGAAGCCAGTCTCCTTAGCTGATATTACGTACCAACAGGGTTTGACGTTGCTGGCATTGCGTAAACAAGCAATGGATCAGGGCCGTATTCGTCGTATGACACCTGAGGCGCTAGAGAATACGCTTGTGCTTCGAGACATTGGCCACAGTTATGTTGAAAAGATAGCCGAAGAAGGGTTGTTAGACCGCTTAAAATCCGGAATTAGGCAGCTAGGGCAGCAGGCTAGAACTGGTTTAGATCAAGCAAAGAGCTATTATCATAAGCTTGATCCGGCATCTCGTAACACGTTGCTGGCAGGTTTAACAGGTACAGGACTCGGCGCTGCTGCTGGTCTTGGTCAAGCTGCAATGAGTGGCGATGACAATTACTTGACTAGTGCTTTACGTGGTGGTGTCGCTGGCGGTGCTTTGGGTGGCGGTTTAGGTCTAGCTCTAAATCCAGGCGTAGCTGACAAGTTATACGCACAGATACAAAACCGACTACCAAAACAAGCACCAGCAGGACAAGCACCAGCAGGACAAGCACCAGCAGGACAAGCACCAGCAGGACAAGCACCAACAAGACAAGCACCAGCAAGACAAGCACCAGCAAGACAAGCACCAGCAGGACAAGCACCAGCAGGACAAGCACCACGTAGTCTTGAGAATATTAGTCCTGACGAGCTAAACAAACTTTACGGTGAGGCTAGCACGAATGCGCCTGAAATTATATTAGGTGCAGGTCTTACAGGTACAGCCGCAGGTACCGGTTATGGTATTGCTAGAAGTTTGAGTCGAGAAACTTATGATCCCGAACTTTTAACAAATGAGCTTGCAGTAAAATACAAAAGTCTTCTTGGCAAGCCTAATCTAGAAGGTATTCAACAATTTGATAATCTAATGGGTGAAAACTTTTTTGAAAAACTCAAGAGTTTAGGGCCAGAGCGCCCATCAACTAGGCCTTTCGCTCCAGCCGGTGAGATGATGGGTTTAAGTGACGACGCGCTGAAACAGCGAATTGCTCAACAATTAAAAGCTCAAGGGCATACCCCTAGTTTGTTTTATACTTTGTTTGGAAGCCGCAGCAATCCTGCTTTTAGAGGTGGCCAAACAAATACTCTTACAAAGCTACGGTCGTTATTTGGTAAAAATCCAGAAGCACTAGTAAAAAACATAAGCCGAGATGGTTGGCGTGGGTTTAGAAATCCTCGGGCTATTATTCCATCGCTGATTACAGCTCTTGGTACTGGAGCTGTGGGTGCTTTGTTAGGTAATTACCAAAATCAACAAGCAGATCGTGCGCAAGCACAACAAGCATACGGCAACCTAGAAAACCAATATCGCAGGCAAAACCAGTAAGGTATTATTTCTATGGCACACATTAAGTTTGTCTCGCCTTCGGGTTGGGATTTTGAAGAACGGATTCTTGAACCTGTAAAGGTGAGTAGTCGCGGTTTGATTGGTAACGACAGAAGTGAGTTCCTTAAACGAGCTAGTCACGCATTTCTACCTGCGCTAGACAACGTGAAGTTTGCAGCTGATGAAGTGCCTGTGCATCTCATAGCTTTGGGTGCCAGTGAAGCTTATGGTCCAAACCGCAACGGTGACGGTTTCAAAGAGGCGACTTGTCGCAACTATCATGATACCTTTGTGAAGTTTGCTAAGTTTTTTAGAAACCACAAAAACAAAGCAGAACGCGGTGACCCGTTTTTTGGTGTAGTTAAAGCGTCAGCCTACAACGAAGATATGCGTCGCGTTGAATTGCTTTGTGCATTAAATGCTGAAAAGTCTGCGGCAGATCGAAATGGAGGATTTGTTGCAGACACAGAACTGGAAAAACTTGCAAGAGGCGAAGACATGCCCGTTAGCATGGCTTGTCGAGTGCCTCATGATGTTTGTTCTTTCTGCAAGCATGCTGCTCGCACACGAGATGAATACTGTACGACGGAGAAATGTGCTGCTGGAGGTTGTCGAGATAATTTGACACGGCTTGTTAAAGTTGGCAGTGATTTACATCACTTGCATGTTGATAATCCAAATCCAACTTGGTTTGATATTAGTCGCGTTTTCCGTCCAGCCGATCGAATTGCTTACGGAGCCAAAGCTGATTACTTGACTAAAGCTGCAGCTGACCGTGGCATTTTTGAGATGCAAGACTATATCAAAATGGCTGAGTCTTCGACTGCTCCTGTTGAGGTTATTCTGTATCAAAGCGGACATCACGGCTTCTGGTCAGAAAAACAAGCTGCACAAATTCGGCTAGGTTATGGTCTTGCTGCTATTGAAAAAACACGCGAATTAGTAGATGCTAATATGTATCGAGCGCTGACAACGCCTGCTTTTCCCGTTGAAAAGCTCGCTGCGTTTGGTTCGGTACAATGCGATATGCAGCTTGCAGCGCTTGCAGATCGCAAAATTATTTTAAATTTGCGTGATTATTCTAGGTTAGTTGGTCGTGAAGAGCATTGTAAAACTGCTGCGGCTATTCTGCCTGGAATTTACACACTAATGACGACGGATGAGTCGCTACCTCTGCGAGTAGAGAGTGGCGCTTGTGCGTTTATTGAAAAGACAGCGAATGAAAGTTCTAGGATGCTTGCCGAAACATTGACTTCTGACTATTCATTAAGTCAGTCTGCGGTAAGTGACCGGAGCATTCTAAGTTGTATTCGGGGGCAAAGCGCTCCTGCGATTTTTGTGTATGAAAAGTTTGCAAGCTGTGACGATTCGGCCGAGAGGTTGTCTAAAGACTACGCAATGTATAAACTAGCAAGCCTGTGGCGGCTCGCTGCAGCTGATGCAGACTTTCCATTGACAGTTAAGTTGAGTCTCTGTCAGAATCAAGTTTTCAACTAGATAAAAACGGAACTCAAACCGTTTTGCAAGGAGCGCGTAATGACTAATTCTGCAATGCAGTCGATGAAATCTATCGACCGATTTTTGCGGGAAGTCGCCGCCACCGAGAAGCGCGCTGCTGAGGCTCACACTGAGCCTGGTAGCGTTGGTGGTCCAACGACTCATCCTGTCAAAAATGTCGACGACGCGACAGAAGAGGCGACTGAAGGTTCTCGTTCTGCGGAAAACACCGCGGACGTAAAAGCCGATCAAGGAAAGCCATCTGTCGATAGTACTCCCGAGGGCGTGGCGGATAAGAAAGCCGTGGACGGTAAGTCCGAAAACGGTTCTATCAATCCTCCAGGCACCGCATCCCAAGATCAACTCCAAATTGGCACCAAGAAAGAGCCGACTGGCGAAGATCCTGCGGTTGAAACCTCTTCAGCTAAAGCTGAAAAGGAAGATGCTGCAGGCAGTCGACTTGGTAACACGACTCACCCTGCTCGTACAAACAACAGCGAGTTGGATGGGTACAAGTATGCTGAAATGCCGGTTGAACAGCTCGCCAAGATAGCTGCTGACATGGGTAATCAACTCCTTGCTGAGTTGGCAAACCTACAGAAGCAATCTGAATTGGTTGGCGGGCAACACAAGTTGGACGTTAACAACAACGGCAAAATCGACGGATCTGATCTTTCTTCGCTTCGCAACGGAGAAAAGAAGGACGACGACGACGATGATGATGATGATGATGACGATGAGAAAGAAGCTGCTGACTTGGCCGGACAAGCTGGTTGGGAGCTTGCTGGCCTTTTGAGTGGTAACTTCGACAAGAAGGCTGCTGACTCTTTGGTACAGCATACGTTGGAAGCCATCATCAAAACTGCGTCGGAAGATGCAGACAAGGTAGCTGAATTCCTCATCAATTATCAGGATGAGCTTTCAAAAAAAGCTGAGGACGAAATGTCTGCCGGTGTTGACCCTGCTGCCATGATGGCGAATTCTCCTATGGGCGGTGATGAAGACGCTGCAATGGCTGATGCTATGGCAGGCGGTGCACCTCCAGCAGGTGATGGTGGGGACGATATTGCGCAGCTAGCCGCTGTGTTGGAACAACTCGGCATTTCGCCTGAAGAGCTTGCGGCGGCTATGGCAGGCGGCGGTGCTGCTTCTGCTGAAGAGACTGCGAGCGCTGCTCCTGGCATGGAAGTAGAAGCTTCTGCTAAAAACCAAGGCAAGAAAGCGGCTGCAAAAAAGGTGTCCGCTGACACGAGCGTTAGAGACTACATCCAGGAAGTCCTGGAACGGTCTCGCCGCTAAGTTCTATTCAACAGATTTTCAACCACGGAGGTTTCCGTAATGAATACGAAGCTCGCAGCCCGGACGATTGAATTCATTGCCGCTAGTTCGGCACTGAATGACCGTCTGATGGGCGAAGTGCAAACGCATCGAGCTCGAGAAAAGCAGGCTGCTGCAAAGCGGCAAGCTGTTCTTGATCTGATGTTGCAAACTGGAAGTGTTGCTCCTCATCAAAAGCAGGCAGCTGCTGAGATGTTGAATAACCCTGCCCAAACCTTGGATCTGCTGGTCAATGCCATCAACAAAATGCAGGCTTACAAGTCGGCATCTGAAAAGGCGGCGTCTGATCTGGGTCAGGCTGTTTCTGAAAAAGAAGCCGGTGTTAAATCGACTTCTCAAGTACGTGACAGTTTGAATGATCCTTACGTTGGACGACGTACTTCTGAAAAGAAGGCGTCGGACCATGCTATTCTGGCTGTTTTGAACGCTTCGCGTTCTTAACTATTTCACAATCAAAGGTCGACGACGACTTTAACTTGGACTCAGGAGGTATAATATGCCTGCTCCACGGCAAATGACTGCCAACTCCCTCAATGCGTTGAAGGGTTGGCCGCAAATGAATGCGGTTGATTACCACGCGGCTTTCGATTCTGCGATTCCTAGCGGTGATCTTCCGGTTTTGGCTGGTTCAGTGGTTTCGCTGAATTCGTCTGGAAACTTTATCCTTGGCGTTGGTACTTCGGCTGTGATGCCTATGTTCTTGTTCAACAACTCGGATGATCCCGATGTTGCGAACGAGGGCGGCGACGCTTCGACGACTTCGGGGGTTTGGATTCCAATTAGTCCGACTGGCCAGGCTCTGGCCTTGGTTGCTGTTGGTGCGTATGAGTTGGTAAGTACGGCTTTCGTAGCTGCTTCTTATCCTCCCAACACGCCGCTGACGGCAAACAAATCTGGTAGCGCAGCTCCCGGCAAACTTCGAGCTGGTACGTTGTATACCAATATGATCGTCGGTATCGTATCGCGCGGCGTTGTGGACAACGGTTATGGCAAGAGTGCTTTGGCATTCTGGCCTTTCCCAGTATTCCCCAACTAATATTTCCCCAGTCATGAACCCGGACGGTTACCCTGTCCGGTTGTCTTACAAGGAGGTTTCCTCAATGGCTAACTCAAGCGTAATGACTCAAGAGGAAAGTAAACTCTTGAGCCAAGCGATTTTCGAGAAGCTGTCGTCCCGTGACTCAAGCCTAGAAAAGCAGGCTGTAGATGCGGTCAACGACTTTACCCGGACCAAGATGCGTGAAGATGGTTTTTACCGTCGAATCATGCCACCTGTTCCGATTAGCAACGACGATCTTGATCGTCAAGTCGACACCGACAAGCCGGTGAAGATTGTGGACAAGGAACCAGACAGCCCTGCTGCTGTTTCTATTCCTTTCGCAACTTTGCCAGCCAACCTCTACATTCGTGGCGACCGCTACAAGGTTACGTTCGACCGTATCGTGACTCCAAAGTTCACAAAAGATGTCGACGAACTGCGTAGTTGGTACATGGATATTCGACAGGTCCTCAGCGACAACGCTATTAAGGACATGCTCGCAGAAGAGGACGGTAAGTTTATCTCGGCAGTAAACACTGCTTTGGTAGGCCCTGGGCTTGTTGTTCCAACATCGGGTACTGTTCAATATCAGCAAATCGCCGGTGGTATCACTCGTGATACTCTCTGGGATTCGCTCAAGATCATGCCCAACACCCCGTCGAACCTTGAAGTTCATTGCGTGTTGCTTAACAACATCACCATCAAGGAAGTTGCGAAGTTCACTCGTAACGAAATGGGTGGTGACCTCAGCGAAGAAGTCATGCGTAATGGCTGGACTTTGAGCGAGTGCATGGGCGTCAAGTGGGTCATCACGATCAAGAAGGGGTTGGTGCCAACCAACACCATGTACCACTTTGCTGATCCTAAGTTCATCGGCAAGAGTTACATGTTGGAAGACACCACGATGTACATTCGTCGTGAAGCTTACTTCATTGAGTTCTTCGCTTACGAATCCTTGGGTGGAACGATCGGCCACACCTCAGGGGTGGCTCGCGTCGACTTTACCTAACCAACTAGTGTCAACTTAGGCTCCCGAAAGCAATTTCGGGAGCCTTTGCTTGGTTCAAAAAGGATTTGTTATATGTCACAAGCATTTCCTGGTCCTTACGTGGACGTAAGTTTGACTCAGCGAGGCCCGTTTAGTCAGGTCTCTACTGCGGAAGACGTTAAGAACCCTCGGGATCTTGGCCAAGACCGCAGTTACACTGTTGATAGAATTGATGTCAACGAACTTGACCTCAGTTCACAAGAACAATCACCCAAGCCGTTTCCTGGCGCTGTTAGTGATCAGGTAGAATATGACCCGTACGCCAATGGCGGCGGTGTTTCGTCCTACCTAGATAATTCTGGCGACTAGTAAGGCTTTTATCTTAAAATCCAGAATTGGAGTTTGCATACATGTCTAAGAACAATCAAGCGCTGCCAAATCCGGCAGAAGCTTATCAGCAATTGTTCGACAACGTGCATGCCCAGGTTTTCCTCGGCAAATTGGCTAGCTACGGTATTCAGCCTACAACTGAAAAAGAAGCTACTGATTTGTTTGAACTGGCTGGGCAGCTGCGTCACGTTGACGGTGCTGAAAAGCAAGCCGCGAATTACAGCCGCTTTGAGGGAGCCGTCTCGGCTCTCGATTCGGTGCTTGGTGCCTCGCCTGCGGCTGCACAACAGCAAGTTGCTGTACACAATCAGGCTATCAAGCAAGCCGCTGCCGAACTCGCCGCAGATGCCAGCGTGTACAACGCTGTGCTGTCTGTGAAGGCGGCAGAGGCTGCAATCTTGGCCGGTAACTCTTAAGGAGCAATAAACCATGGCGATGGACACTTCCTGTCTTTACTCGACGGTCAAGAACGTTTCAGGTGTAGCCAAGACGTTCGGGTTCTTGCCTCCTCATGGACGAACTTTGGCCAACAACGAAGAATTCACTGTATTCGGTGACATTCGACAAAATCTCGGCGGTAATCAAGGCGGAGAGCGTAGCACACAACGTCGCGCTAATTCTGCTTTTGAAGCCGCTGTTGAATCCGGCGATCTTGAGATTCTCAACACGCCAAGCCAGATCCTCCAAGACACAGTTACTGACTCGCCGAAGATGCTTCAGCTAGCCAGCGGTGTGTTGACCACGGTGGATCCTTGCTGGTATAACTCGGAAAGCTAACAGCAATCCCGTTCTACTAGTGATAAAAAGGGTCGATCGGCTACAATAGGCTGATCGACCTTTTTTTATGCTAACGCTGAAATTCACATGGCCTCCGGTGTGGAGTCGTCCACCGAACAGAAAGTGAAACTATGCGGTTGAGTTTAATCACCCCGACTCATAAGCCGACTTACTTGTTAGAAGCATATCGATCGCTGCAACTTCAGACAGTAGAAAATTGGGAATGGGTAATCGTACCTAACGGCAGTGTTGAAATTCCCGAACCGATTCGTTGTGACTCTCGTGTGCGACTTATTGACGGAGGACAGCTTCATAACATCGGAGCACTGAAGCGCAGAGCCTGTGATGCTGCAACAGGAGATGCGTTTGTTGAATTTGACCACGACGATCTATTAGTGCCTGGCGATTCGCTCGCAAAGATTCGGCAAAAATTTCAAGAAGGGGCTGGATTTGTTTTTTCAGATGTAGCTGTTTTTCGCTTTAAAGAAGGTGCAAAATTTCCAGAGTACGCTTCGTTTACGTTTTCAGGACAACACGGTTGGCAGGCATATCCGATACAGGTATATGGCAGAGCATTACAAGCAACTAGAACATTTGAAGTAACTCCGCGATCTCTTGCTGAAATATACTACTGTCCTGATCATGTGCGTGCGTGGTCTAGAAAAGCTTATTATGAGGCGGGCGGACATAACCCAGAGTTGTCAGTTTGCGATGATCACGAACTGATGATTAAGACCTATCTAACTGGAGCGACATTTCAACACACTGGCGGTTGTCATTATCTTTATCGAATGTTCAATCAGAACACAGTTGTCTTGCGCAATAAGCTGATACAGGAAACAACTAAGCAACTGAAGAAAATGCATTTCAGTTCTATTGTTGCTAGTTGGCTTAATCGCACAGGCTTTTCAAAACTGAATATAACTGATTTGGCCTCGCAAGGTTGGAAAGCCAATCGCGATCTGCTTCAAGGATTCGGCTTAAATCAGTTTGGGCATATTGTGGCTGATTCTGAACTTCAAAAGATGTCGGGATGGCAAGTTCGAGAATTTATGAACGAAGCTTACGAAGCTTTAGTTCCTGGTGGATACCTTACAATAGTTGTTCCTGAAGTACATTCTGGTATGGGTTTTGGTGATGTTGAGTGGCAATCACACTTCAGCGCCGTTAGTATGTATCCTTACACACGAAAACAAGCTGCTCGTAGTAACGGTAATATCCGTTGTCGATTTCAACAGATTGACTGCGTTGAAGTGTATCCGTCAGATTGGCATCGCGACAACGGGTTCAAGTTCTTAAAATTTGAACTAGCTGCGTTAAAAGGACAACGGTTTCCAGGATTACAGCATATTTAACACAGGAACACGCAGTACGCTTAGCGATAACACAAATTGGATTGAGCTTTCTACTGTTGGCGATACCGGAGCAACAGGGGCAACGGGGTTGAGATGCGTCTGATCGTGGTGTTGTCATTGTTTGCTGTGGTGCTGAGCATGGCCATTGGCCAGAGGGCTGGCGAGGCGGCAAGGATTTTGGCTGAGCGTGCAAAGATGCAAGTTGACATTGATCGAGGGCTGGGGGGCTTCAAGTAGCACCGGCTCTACTGGAAGTACAAGACCTGCCGGTTCGACAGGCGTTACTGGACCTTCCGGATCAGCAACGCCTCCGGTTTCGCCGTTCATGCTGGCGAATACTTTTAGCAAGGTTTGTCATGGGGTTCCGTTTTCACATTCTTGGTTTGCCTCACACAGTTTCAAACAAAGAATATATTGCTTGTGCATACACTCAAAAAGTCGTCAAGTTTGCCAAAATGATGAGGGCAAGAGGCCACTACATCATTCACTATGGGCACGAGGATTCACAACTCGACTGTGACGAGCATGTGACGGTTACAACGAATAAAGACTTGGAGATTGCTTACGGTAGTTATGACTGGCGAAACAAGTTTTTTACGTTTAATACCGGCGATCACGCCTATCAAACTTTTTATCGAAATGCGATTCGCGAAGTCGGCGCACGGAAACGTCGCAACGATTTTATCTTGCCTTTTTGGGGCTCAGGTGTACGGCCTATTTGTGACGCACATTCTGACCTCATTTGTGTTGAACCTGGTATTGGTTATGCCGGTGGACACTGGGCGCGATGGAAAGTATTTGAAAGCTATGCCATTTACCATGCGTACTACGGTCTAGCTGCGGCTGGCATGTGTTGTCAAAACTGGTACGACGTCGTAATTCCTAATTACTTTGATCTAAATGAATTTGAATATTCAGACAAGAAGGATGATTACTTCTTGTATCTTGGACGTGTTTACGACGGCAAAGGTGTCAACATCGCCATTCAGGTAACGAAACACATAGGTGCCAAGCTTATTGTGGCAGGGCAGCGGGAAGAAGGTTATCAATTGCCTGATCACGTTGAATATGTTGGCTATGCTGACGTAGAGAAACGGAAAAAGTTAATGAGCCGTGCAAAGGCAAGCTTTGTGCCTAGTATGTATCTTGAGCCTTTTGGAGGCGTACAAGTTGAAAACTTACTTTCAGGTACACCGACTATCACTACAGATTGGGGCGCTTTCACCGAAAATAACGTGCACGGCGTCACTGGTTTTCGTTGTCGCAGCTTCGAAGACTTTGTGAACGCGGCGAATAACGTAGACCAAATTGATCCTGCGGCTTGTCGTGCTTTTGGTGAGAAGTTCTCACTTGATAACATTGCTCCTCGGTACGAGAAGTATTTTGAAGATGTCATGAATGTGCATATTGGATCTGGTTGGTATCAGATTGGTATACCTTGCGATTACTTTACGATTGGACAGGAAGAAGCGACGCAAGCGCAACGACTGGCAGAATATATTAGTAAAAAGCTACCAGATCGTCGTATTGCAGACATTGGTTGTGGTCCAGGTACTTACGTTCGAGCTCTGCGAAAAGTAGGGCAAGAAGTGACTGGATACGACAACGACATGCGCGTGAAAAATCACGAGCATGAAGGGTTGTATCATCAAAGCCTGTTTGATCTGAAGCTGGATCCTCTTGCTAATTTGATTATCTGCTTTGAAGTTGCTGAACATATTGAAGAAGCTAAAGCCGACGAGGTAGTTGACAGTGTGATCCGTAATTTGTCTAAAGGAGGAATTCTCTTTTGGACAGCGGCTCAACCCGGACAAGGTGATCAAAGGCACGCGAATTGTCAGCTCAAAACGTATTGGGTTGAAAAATTTACGGCAAAAGGCTTGCGTCGCCAAACAATTTTTGAAGCTGACTTGTTGGACTTTATTGAGCGAGGTCCGCACCTGGGTTGGTTTACTCAAAATTTAATGGTTTTCCGTAATGCCTAAACTTTGAGTTCACACTGTAGATCGGCTTGATTGTGATATTACAGCTTTTCCGGTCTACAATGATTTGTTGCGTCGCGCACTAGGTGCAGGGTACATTGGTACGGAGGAAACTTTATTTTCTGGACTTGCAGAATTTACCCAAATCTCTTCAAGCTGTTCTCGATGCCAACGGGCGATATTAAGCACTACATTGACACATTACGAGGCTAAGCGCGATGCCGGTAAACACCCCAACACCTGACCTTAATTGCGATACACAGAATGCAATTAAACCCGCACAGACTGTCGTTGACGGTTGTCCGGTATTACCTAAGTTACAATGTCATGAAGTGCAGATGGCTCAGAACGCTCAACTGCTTTGGAACTTTAAAAACCCGCAAGGCGAGTACGTTAACCTCGTAAACTGCTTAGCTCACTGCAGCTCGAGTAGCAGCAATTCTGGTGAGTCGTTCGACCCCATCAGCACTCCTGGCTGTGGTCCTACTTTACGCCTGCGAGAACTTAGCGGTGTAAACCCTATTGATGATTTAATCATACCGGTAGATGTTGCGATTGTAGACGCAGCTCGAGGACTTGTAAGGTCTGATCCACTTCCAGAAGAAATTGTACGTTCTCCAGGAGTTTATTTGGAAGAATGGGCTTTCTTTGATGCAAACGGCAACATGCTGTTTTCAAATCAATGTTGCACCTTTGTACGCCGCGGTTTGTTTGGTGTAGACGTTGACCCGTTTCGCAGAAACTTGGGTCCACCTACGCTCGAAGAAATTCGGCTGGCTATGCGGGATAATGCCTCGGCAGACAACATGTTGCTAGATGATATTGAGTTTGATTCCGCTGAAATTAGTCAAGCAGTGCTGCGTCCAATTCAATATTGGAACGAAACGCCACCTCCGATTCATCCGCTACTGACAACCAAAACTTTTCCGTTTCGTGAGATGTGGTTGTTAGGTATTCAAGCCTACTTGTTTGACATGGCAGCCAATCACTATCGAAGGAATCAGTTAGCCTACAATGCTGGCGGAGTAGCTGTTGACGACAAAAACAAAGAGCAGCAATATCGCGCGGCAAGTAACCAGTTGATACAACAATTCCGAGAAATGCTGCGAGCCAAGAAAATTGAAATTAACATTTCGCTATTTTCCGGCACGCTTGGTTCACCTTATTAGGGTATGTTCTACGCCTAAGGAGCACGCACAATGTCGGAAGGGATTCCATCGGTAGTCGTACCGAGTGCTACAGTTCAAAACGAAAACTATTTTGCAACGTGCGAACCTAATCCGTGTCCGCCGTCTTGTGAGAATGTTTTTGATATGGTGCATGTGTCTTACTTAATTCGAGGCGGTACTCGTGTTATGTGGACTATGTCTCCGGCGTTTAACGATCCGTTACCGTGGACCTTTCAGTTACAGGTCGGGCGAACCGGCAATCAGAATGCTGACGACTGGGAAGATGTTGGCATTGCGGTAGACAATACCTGTTACGCGATTGACCCTAATCAACAAAACTACAGCAAGGGCGAGCAAGACACGCACTATCGGGTCAAGCTAACTACTTCTGTAAATACCTATTACTCTGAGCCTACAGCCAGGGCAGGTATTCTTATGCCAAGAGATTGGCGACTAGCGAGAGAAATACTTCGCAAGGAGAGGCTTCGGCATCGTTATGCTAATCAAGACGGGTATCTGTTGAAGCGACGTATTACCGGCAATGACTGTCCTGTCTGTTTGGATCTTCAAACGATGGAGGTCACAGATCCCTACTGTCCACAGTGCTGGGGTACAGGTAAAGCGTGTGGCTACTATTATCCTATTGCTTGCATTTGGGCAGATTTGTCGCCAATGACGCGACGTCGCCACTTAGACGACCAAGCTACTCGCGGCACAATTCAAGACATTGTAGTTACTGGTCGCATGTTAATGCTGCCACTGATTGAGGAGCAAGATGTCTGGGTAAGTCGCAAAACTGATGATAGGTACTACATTCAATCTATTCAAAACGTAGCTGAAATGCGTGGAATTCCTTTGGTTGCTAACGTAGAGTTGCGTCCTGCGCCTTACACAGACGTGATTTACCGCATACCCATTCCACAACAAGATGCATGGCTTAACGAACATTGTTGAGGTAAGATACAAGCATGCCACATATCCCAAGAAGTTTAGCCCCCGGCGGTTTGATTAATCCTGACACGGTGCCTCGGGCTCCGTTGCGTTCTACTTTGGATAAACCGCCGTTACCTTACATGGGTAGCGGTAAGTCGGAAGCAAATCCGTTAGATAAAGTCTTTGCTAAGAAGAAAATGATTGGTCGGATAAGCATGGAAGACTGGGATGTCGATCCACTTAAGATCTATAAAAACATTGTAGGCAAGGAGCTAGTCGTAGATGAGCACAGCCGATTGGTGTCCGCCGCCGATTGATCCGCCAGCCAAGGATGCCTGTAAAACTCAAAGCACAGTCAATGTTAGCTACTTGTGCGAGAATGGCTGGCAGCCTCTGCTCATTACGGGGTTTTTGCGTGACGTTTTAACACGACAATGGGCTGATCCTACAAATATCATTACTCCAGAATTGAAACAACATGTATGGAATGAAGCTGCAAGCTCCGGTATATTAATCGAAAGCGTGCATCGTTATCGGGCAGATTTGGTTGAAAAACGCCCAGCGATCATGATTAAACGAAACTCTTTCCGAAATGTGCAGACTGGATTTTCCGGTCAAATTTTTGGCGGAGGTTACGCGGCCTACGAAAACGAAAAGGGTGCAATTAGCCGCCATACGACTCTCTTTGTAGGGTCGCACACCCTTTTTTGCATCCACGGTACGGGTGCTTCAACGGAGATTCTGGCAACGGAAGTCATGACACACTTAATCGCGTGTCTGTTTCCGATTCGCCTGCATCTTGGGCTGAGACAATTCTCAGTAACAGAAGTCGGTGCGATTCAAGAACTAGAAGAATCCAGCGAAAACTACGTGGTTCCAATCACTGTTGGTTGGGGTTACGAGCATACCTGGGAGCTTAAAGATGGATCATTGCCGCTGCAAGGCGTTTCTCTTTCGGGTTTATTTGGTCCCGATACCTCGATAGGTCTCGGCACGACATACCAAGGCCCATAATTCTGCTTACAACATCCAGTTTATTGGAGACTTGAAACAAATGGCTACTTATGTTTTACCTCAAGTTCTGGTTTTTCAGGACTTTACTGCTCAACCTGCGGTGGCGGCTAATCCACTGTCGGCACACATCTCTGGCGGTCACGCTCAGTTGGTGCGTTATGCTGATGCCGATGAGCGTCAATTTGGCTTGTTGGGTCTTTACGACAACGCGGCGGATAACTCTTATCTGTGGCCTAATCGTGCTGCTGGTGGCGTGATTGACGAAAGCTACAGTAAGCTTTTCATTGAAAATGCGTTGCTCCAGTATTTTACTGACCCGCTTAGCGCTGGCAGTACTATTTCGGTCGTTTCTGGTTACGCTAACCGTATTCGTTCAAACAGTGTCAACCTTGCGGTTAACGGAGCTTATGCGCGTGACCCTGATTTGTACGATCGTGATGTTAAGGCAGGCGACGTCATTCGTGTTCGCGGCGTACCTACCGGTCCCAGTAGCGCAGGCGATCCGGTAACGCTCTGGACGTACGTTAAGAGTTTGGTTGCTGATGAAATTGCAGCTGTAATCGGTGCTGCTACTGTGGATGGTGATAACGCCGATACTCAGTCAGCAACAGCAACTATTACTCAAACGGATGGCGCTGAAAACTGCATTATTTCCAGCGCAGATGGTTCAGGCTACGACGGAACTCCTGATGGCTACATCAGCGAAACCTACGTAATTACCGTCTTGGACAGCTCAATCGACGGTGACTTTACGACTGCTCGTTTGCGTGTTAGCTCAGCTAGCGGTACGGACGATCAGGCAGAAGTCATTCCTTCTGCTGAGGGCGTTGCTACCCTGATCGGTACGCGAGGGCTTGAAGTTACGTTTGACAAAGATAACACAGCAGCTTGCTCGTTGTCTGCCGATAACGAAAACGTAAGTCCAGACGATCTGATTGAAGGACAAGAGTTCACGGTTACAGTGTCGCAAAGCTTCACAGCAACTACGGCAACCTCGAGCGGTAGCTACAGTAGCAAGCAAGACACGACATATATCGTGACTGTTACGAAAGGTGGTGCATTTGGTAGCAGCCCAGAAATTTCTGTCAGCACAACCAACGGCATTGATCAAAGCGGACCCCATATTGTTACTGGTACCGCTGTTGATGTTTCAATCGGTACGAAAGGTGTGACGATTGAATTTGGTGCTTCTTCCAAGCTGAACAAGGGTGATCGTTTCTATGTTCCGGTACAAGGTATTGGTTCAGGTCCGATTCGCACGATTGTGCTTGGTCAGAACTTGGATGAGACCTTTGATGCTGGCGACGAAGTCGGTATTGAACTTTACATTCGTAAGCCTATTCTTGAAGTGACTGCCAATCGTACAGGTATGGCACCGCTTATTAACTGGGAACAGTCAGAAACGGAAATTACCGTCAAGGCAGGAATTATTGCTTACGATGCAAGTTGGACTGACGGCGGAGTTGCTCTGCCTTTGGAAGTCTACAGTTCGGCAGCCTTGAACTACGGTGTAGCTTATGCTGAGTACCGTGCTTGGTTGCCGACGTTAGCTTCTAAGGTCAACAGCATCAGTGATGTTGCTAACATTGATGACATCTCTGGTCCGCTCACTCCAGACAATCCACTCAAGTGGGGTGTCTTCAAAGCTCTTAGCAACAGCAACGGTACTCCAGTGCTTTACAGTGCAGTTACCGATCCAAACGACGTTGATGCCTGGGATGAAGTGCTCGAGGTTTTGTTGACTCGTGACGATGCTTATGGACTTGTTCCGTTGACTCGAAATCCAACGGTTCTTAGCTTGTTCCAGGCTCACGTTAATAGTTCGTCTGCTGCGACTGAAGGTTTGTGGCGCGTGGCTTGGTTCAATCTGTCGGCAATTCCGGAGATTCCTGTCGTATCTGCTGGTTCTGATGTGCCTAACCACATGGAGCCAACTACTACTAACGGTCAAGTTGCTTTGGCTGTATTTGAGGATGATCCACAGACGACTGGTACGCAGTATACGATTGTTCGTGTACCTGCTGCTAATTCGGCTTTCGTGGCTAACGATGTTCGCCCTGGCGATATCGTTCGTGCACTTTACACGGGTGACGGTTTTGGAAACTTTACCTACAGCGAATTTGTTGTAGATGAAGTTCAATCTGAAAACCAACTCCGAGTAAAGACTGGAACTGCCGCTCCGCAAAGCGTTCCAGCCAAGATCGAAATTTGGCGAAATCTTTCAGCGACTGAAGAAGCTGAAGAGATTGGACGTGTTGCAGGTGCGTATAACGATCGGCGTGTTCGCGCAACCTGGCCAGATCGCATCGAGTCTTCTGGCACGATTCAAGAGGGTTACCACTTGAACGCAGCACTTGCTGGACTTGCTTCGGCAGTTTTGCCACAGCAAGGTTTGACGCACGTAGAAGTTACAGGCTTCTCAAGCACTCAACGAACCAACGACAAGTTCAACAAGCCGCAGCTCGATGCTATGGCTGTTCGAGGCGTCTGGATCGTTCAGCAACAGGTTGATGGCGAGATTTTCACTCGTCACGCAGTTACCACTGGTGACTACGAAGACATCAATCAACGAGAAGAAATGCTTACACGAAATGTGGACAGCATCAGCTACCGCTTCAAGGATTACTTCGCACCGTTTATTGGGGTAACAAACGTTACGCCTACGATGCGTGATGTGATCCTGGGTGGTGTTGACAGGCTGATTCGTGTGCTTAAGACCGAACGCATGACTGTCCAGCTGGGTGGTCAGTTGATTGACGCAACAGTCGAGCGCTTCTTTGTATCTGAGATTTTCAAAGATCGTTACGTTGTTTATATTAACTTGCAGGTACCGTACGCACTTAACACTATTGAACTGCACCTTGTGGTTTAATGATGCCCCAACCAAGGGGCTGGCCAGCCCCTTGGTTTTTCTTCATGACGAACCGTCGCGGGTGGCACCGTGATTCAACTTATCAGGGAGTGATTTTCACATGGCTGATGTATATTCAAGACAAAAGACTGGTTTTGGTGGCTCTTTTGCTTCCGACCTTGCCGCTATGAGCATTTCTGGTAGTACGACCCAGCTGGGTATCGTGCAGAATTTCCAGATGCAGTTTGCCCAGCAGATTGCGCGGATCTATGACGTTTCTAACGGTGGAACCGCAGGTTCTGATGGTGGATTCGTGCCAGTTTTTTACGTAGGTGGCCGTACCCAGGGTAACGCGACCATCGCTCGCGTGCTCGGACCCCAGTCCGGTGCGCTTTGCGATTTCTACGAGATGATGGGCAACGTCTGCTCGCCTCAAGACTTGCAGTTCACCTTCCGGGGTGGCTGCGGTTCGCAGGGCACCACCGGCAAACCGACCGCGAAGCTGCCCTTCGCCAACGCCGTCGGCACCGAACCGTTCAGCTCGGTGAAGTACACGATTGAAGCCGCTGTAATGACTAACATGGGCGTGTCAGTCGGATCGCAAGATATGATCGTGAATGAAAACATCACGCTCATGTTTGCCAACATGAAGTGCGATAAAGCTTAAGGCTAAATCTACGCTGGAAGTAAATTCCGGAATTTAGGAGGCTGGCTCGGCCCTGCCGGGCCAGCCTTTCTTATTTGAGCTAAAAGCTCCAAACGCACCGTAAGGTGAGATAAATATGAGCATAAATCATGGCGCAAATGCCAACAGTAAACCTGCGGTCTATAATGAACGCAGTCTTGGCGTTCTACCAAGCGATCAAGGTCAGATTCATGACCTTATGGTAGCACATGAATCGCAGGATTCTTGGACCCAGTTAATGACTGGGGGTCAGGTAAGCGATACGCATCTCAGCGCAGCAATGCAACAAGCCAACATTTCGGAGGATACTCCGTTACGTGTTGGTCGTGTTGTTTTAGCGATGCCATACATTCATTGTTACAAGATTCAACTGACAGGTCGTCAGGGCTCTTGCATTGCTACCGCGGCAGCGCGTAATTCTCATAGTCCCTTAGGGGTTAAAGCAGGCGATGCTATTCCTCCAAACTCATCTGTTTTAGTTTGGAAACCTGCAAATGCTGGGCTAGCTTACATCATTGCAGTACTTCCGCATCCGACTGTGACAGACTTGTTTAACGCGTCGGACATGATACAGCAAGGCGGTAACTCAGGACCTAAAAAGGTAGAAGCTTACCGCAATATTCCAAAAGCAACGGCCGCAGCTCACGGTTGGGTTTCTCAGTCTTGCGGTCGACCGATGGATGGAGCATTAGGTGAATATGTGCGAATGTCAGAGACCGGCATCGGTCTGTTGATTGATTCGTTTCAGGCTTATCTTCGAGCAAACGAGGCTTGCGGTTTATGGTTAAACTACTTTGATAGTTATGCCAAGCTGGCTGGTCTATCGCTTCAAATTCAATCTTACTGCGAACATGTAACGCAGCAGTACGACGAAGGTGAACTTCTTTCTTTCCGAGGATACGCGACTTATCCTTGGGAAGCTGTAGGGATGTACGGCTTTGGCGAAAAATTCACAAAAGAAAATGAAGCAAAAAAAGTACAGCTTGACAGAGAATTTCCGTTTGCCAAAGAAGACCTTGAAAATCAAGATATTTCTCCCGTCTATCGATTATCCGATTATACCGGGTACTTAGGTCAGGGCTTTAATCGTACGTTAGTTAAGCCTGCGAAAGAGGATGGACCAAGGTTACGAACCAACACAGATAAAGAAAAAGACATTGGCCTGTTCAATGAATTTTTGACTTTAGACGGCAGTTACGGAATTCGTTCCGCCAAGCAAATTTTATTTGCTAAGTATCCTGTAATACCTAGCCCAACACGTAAGCGTCTAGCCGAAGATGCAAAGGGCGACGATCTATCTGTCCAGAACGATTACCGCTTCAGTGGTTTGTACGGTTCTGGACGAAAGCACAAGGTGCTTGAATGGAACGATGCCGCTGTAAGTCTAACTCCGAACATGCTTCGTCCTGCGGGCGTTATTGACTTGCTGACGCGGCATTTTAACTGGAAAAGTACACACCCGTTTTATTACCACACCAAAGACTATGCTTATCCTGAAGAAGGCGATAATGATAGTCCGCTAAATGAGGTCAAGTTTTACCGCGGAAATATGAGCCAAGCCTACGTCTCTGTTACACCTCAAAAGTTGAAAATTGACGACAGATACCAAGATGTTAATTACTACAACACTGCTTCATTTTTTACATTGAATGAAGACGGCAGTATCACAATTGCCGACGGTTACGGTTCTCAAATAACCATGGCAGGCGGACAAATACGGCTTGAAGCTGGTGGTGACGTGATGCTTATGTCAGGTTCCCGGGTAGTCACATTGGCGCACGAAGCAATTGTTCGAGCAAAAGGATCTGTTGATGTTTCGTCAAGCGAAGCAGATGTTCGCATTAAAGCTGAACGCAACGTGCAAGTACTCGGCGGTAACAGCGGTAAAGGCACTGTCTTGATTGAGTCTAAAGGTAAGGGCACTAAGCAGGATTACAAGAAGAAAATTGGTGAAGAAATACAGGGCTCAGGTATCGTACTGTTCAGCCGTGGTGGCTCTGTTAATTTGTTAAGTAAAACGGCGTATATTCGGACTGGCGTGGAGTCTCCAGACCCAGACGGCCCTCCAGGCCCAGACGGCTCTCCAAGCCCAGTAGGGTCATCGCCCCAATTTGCAGAAGGTACAGGAGACCTAGTCATTGACTGTGCCAACGGACGTTCGCGTATGGTGTCCTATGCGTTGGGGCACACATTTTTTAACACAGAAGGACTAGGCCTTTGGCATTCTCCTCGCGGACAAGACGAAATTACGATGACGGAATCCAATTACTTAGGTCCAGATTTTTCTAAAATTCACGGACCCACCGTAATGGATAAAGATGTTTGTATTGTTAAAGGCGGCAACTTAGGTGTAGATAGAGGTGTTTATGCCAAAGGCGCGATTTTTGCTCTAAGCTCTATGGCTTGTCGCGGCGGCTTTCCAACTATTGGTGACAGCCAGACAGCTAAAATCCCAGAAGGGGTTAATGCCTTTATTTCGGCTTTTGCTTCGTTTTCAGATAAGATTACGCAAATTGGCACCGGTTTGTTTCCATCGTTTTATCCTGACTTTTACTGGAAAGATAAAGAGCCAGGAAATACTCAGTTACTTGAAAACGAGTTAGGTTTTTCTTATCGCGACGAGTCTAGTCGCGGCTACGCTTACACTTACGGTTCGACAGGGTTTGCGCTACTCGAGTCTCGTTGGCAGCAGCTAGAGCGTACAGGTTTAGCCGAAGCGATGCCGCATGCCTGGACAGAAAAGCCTGTGCAGTATCAGGGTCAGAAACTTTATCCTTGGCCTGGCAAGTTACACTGGGTCGATAATCCTACGATGCTTCAATACGATGGTTTCTTGTTGTTCGGCCCAGACAGAGCCAAGAGCAGATCCGGTCATCGTGAAGAATATGAAGAACCTAAATTCAAAGACTGGAAAAAACGAGTATGTGACGGCAACTACACACTTTAAAAGGAAACGAGAATGGATCTAAACAAAATAACTGACGAGGAAAAAAATCTTCTCGCAGAAATTGCGCAAGCGAAAGGCAAAACGCTGGAGGACTTGCTTATTGAGCTTGGTCATATCAAGCCACCGCAACCTGACACTAAAGTAGAATTCAAAGGTCAGGCTGTTGTAGTGGAACCGGTAGCTGAGGTATCGCTAGAGCCTACTCCTGCGCCGGTATTGCCGGTAGGTGACAATAACATTCCTAACTTTGAAGAAACAATTCAACCTGAGTTTGAACCGCCACCTGCCCCGGAACAGCCGCAACAAGCGGACGAAGGTGAAGCCGCGGCTCAAGAGCTGAAGCCAGGGACTTTACGGCAGATTTGCGTACAGTGCGGCTGGGATCAAGAACGCCCAACTATTCCGGAGCCGGAACACCAAGACAAGATTGCATTTCTCCAGGCGGTGTTAGGTCAAAAAGTGTTCAGCAAGCGATTTGCAATTTTTGGCGGACACTTACGTCTGACTTTCCGAACGCTAACAATTCGAGAAATTGATGCGCTATACCAGGAAACGTTTCGTGCTCAAAAGGCAGGACTGATATCTACCGCCGTTGACTATTACGAGTATCTAAACCGCTTGCGGCTTTATCTTCAGTTGACTTCTATGTCATCTGCGCAAACTGCTATGCAGATCAAACTTCCGGAAGGTTTGACACCTGAAACACATCCAGAGGCTAACAGCTACTGGGAAAAGCACTTGCGTGATGCTGGTGTTTTTAAGGAACCTGATGCTGCAAATCCTGATGTTCCGACGTTGTTGCTACAGATCCAAGATTTCATACTGACAAATGTTTTGAAAACCGAACATTTACAAAGAACGGTTACTCATACCTGTAACAAATTCAATCAACTAGTTGTCAAATTAGAGGCATGTGTTGACAACCCAAATTTTTGGAACGAGACCGAGCCGCGGCACTAACACTACGTTCGGCGGTGCTCGGCATCATCGACTATCGAGATGCTGATTGGCACAGTCCGATGTGGTGGAAGCGATGGAGATACCTGATTAGAACACTTGACGAGAAAAGTTATGAAAAACTTCTTGGCGACATGTTCCAATTTCAGTTAGCTCTGGTCTCAAATCCACGTATCTCAGCCGATGACTTTAGTGCTACACAAAAAGAAGCAAAGGAAATTTTTGCAGACATGGAAGGTTGTTTACGGCCTTGGCATGGACGTAGTCGCGAAGAACGTAAGCAACAACAAAACCAGATTGTCCGAGAACTATGGCAAGAGATGGCAGGTTTTGATCTTTCAGATAAATTGGCAGTAGCTAAATGGGCTGAAGAAATCAAAAATTTAACTAGCGCCAGCGCTGAAGCCTTCGCAAAGTCAAAACAAGAAGAGAAAGATCGGCAAGAAGCTTTTCGTCGCAAGGCAGAAGAAATTCGATTGAAACGATTTAACCAGCAGGGACGCAAACAATGATGGATCCATTCCAACTGCAAATGATGCAAGAAGCGTCTAGGGTTGGCACGCCAGGAATGTTTCCAGGGCTTTATGCTCCCGCAACAACCGGTGGAGCCAACATGCTGATGCAGATGGCGCAGACAGCTTACGCTCCTCCCATAGCTGGAAATACGTTACCGGATGTCTCGCCAATTGCTCCGTTAAATTTGCAGCAGTACGGGTTGCTTGGCACACTTGCCCATATTGCCGGTAATGTTGCGCTTACTGGTACGATGCAGCAACAAGGGATACTGCCTATAGGTAATGCCGGTTCGTACATGCAGGCGTATCGAACGCGAGAGCATTTGAATATGCGACAGCAAGTGGCGCAGGCAGTTTCTTCGCAAGACACCGAAGGAATTTACAGAACGCTTCGCGGAGCCGCAGCTATGGCAGGCATGCCATTTAACCGCGAACAACAAGCCGCGGCTAGAAATTTTGCAGCAACAGCAGCAGGATACATGCCTAATTTAGCTATGTTTGCCCCTGAATTTGCGGATGCGATTGCAGGTGAACGAGGTAGCGTTCAGGCAATGGCGTCACAAATGCTTGAGACTAATCGTTATCGAGTAGACCCCGTCACAGGGCGCATGGGTTACGGTGTAGCTGCTAACCGAGACATGGTGGAACAGGTTTTTGGAACCATGTTTGCAGATGACAACATGGCTCGCATGCAAGGCTTGCGAGCAGGTGATGTTGGTCAGATGTATCGACAACTAGCGCCTGAAGGTTTAGTTGGACCTCGCGGTGGGTTACGAGCCAGGACAATTGAAACATTACAACGTGCTCGTGACGAGGGTGTCGATCTAACGGCAATAGCTAACGAGCAAGGAGTTAAGCTAGGTGCTAATCAAAATCTTGAGTCACTCTCTAACCAAGATTTGATGAATCTACGACAAAACAAAGGTATTCAGTCAAGGTTGACACAATCAGATGCACGTCAAATCACAGATCAGCTTCAAGGTTATGTGTCTTCCATCTCTGCTATGCGTGAAGTATTCGGTGAGAATGGAAATCCTAATGCTCCTGTTCCACAACTGATCAATGCGTTGAAAGCGTTAACATCAGGGCAGATGCAAAAGTTTGACGCTAATCAATTAAACACAATGGTTCGAGACATGCAGGCCATGAGCCAGATGTCTGGTAAAAGTATTGACCAGTTACTGATGATGAATCAGGCAGCTAACGCAGCCAATACTCAAATCCTTGGACAGCATGGTGTTCACTTTAATCAGGCTGCAACAAATGTCGGTGTGACTACAGGTATGGCTTTTTCTGAAAGCGGCGGAGCCACCGGTTTTGGAGCTCTATCCAGAGAGCAAGCAGAGCAAACTGCAATGAATATGTTTAGCCGCGGTATGGGTTCTCAAATGGCAAACGCGTTAGGTGCATTAACCCGTATCGAAGAAGCTGGCGGATTTGCAGATAACGCAGCTGGTCGCGAAATGAAAGCAGTTTTAGCTGCTTCTGATGCGGGCGCTGCAACTTACACTTTCATGGATGACGCCGGAAATGCAGTTACGCGACAAACACCAACTCGTGAAGAAGAGTTTCGAGCAATTATAGGTCGTGGTGCTATTTCAGGTATGGGTGCCGGTGAATTCAATCAGATGCTCATGCAACGTACCTCAAACATCCGAGCATTAGCTACAAATCAAGAACGACAAATGGCAGCATATCGTCAGCAGCCGCATGAAATTACTCGACAATTGGAAAAGGAAACGGCAAACGTACTACTTACCAACGACGAAATTGAAAGGCAGTTCGCAGACTCAAACGATCAAAGACGTGTAGCTAAAGCATTGGGACGTACCGCTACTGCTGCATTTGATGATTTAACGATGGAGCAGTTGCAAGATCCAAAACAAAGAAATCAAATAGTTGCTGAAGCATTAATGGCAGAAGCAGCTAGCCAAGGCATGATACTTGAAGAAAAAGATGCTTTGAACATGGCAGCTATTAGTTTTGGTCAGCGCGAAAACACATTAGGTAAGTTTGAGTATAACGCTACTAGTTACGCACAGGTCAACAGCAAAACCGTTCGTGAAAGTCGGGCAGAAAAGCAGGCAATTGTAGCAGCACAGGCTGGCCTGAACGAAGCCATGTCTGGTATGGGACCGAAGGGCGGTATTATTCAACGGTTGTTTACGGCACTACAAAAACAAGGTGATCGAGGTACAACCGCAGACATAAGTACATTGTTAGGCGATATGTTTGCTGCGGATATGGCTCAAGCAGCAGAAAAGCTTACGCCTGTAATGCGAGAAGTAAAAGAACAAGAAGACAAGGTTGAAAATCTTACAGCACAACTGGAAGGTGCAGACCCTGCTAAGCGAGCTGAGCTTCAACTTCAAATTACAGAGGAGAACAAAAAACTTACCGCTAAGGTTGCACAGACGCGCGATGTTGCAACAAGCTTGGGGCTGATAGATCAGGAAAACACATATAACAAAGCAGATGTTGCGGAAGGAAATAGAGCAGCAAATGAACTCGAACAGCTTAATCGAATGAGCCAAGTTCGTGCTATGTCTGTGACCGGAACAGTAAGTGACGAAGAGCGACTAGCCGCAACTAAGACCAAAGTAACAGACGCAGACCTTAGGACTTTAGCGGTTGCAGATCGGCAAAAAGCCTTAGCAGAAGCCGATAAAGCGGCTGAGAACGTCATGTCGCCAGAGGCAAAAGAAGTCTACGATGCGGCTATTCGGGAAGGAAGTACTCCCGAAAAAGCTCGTGCACTAGTGCGAGAAAAGCTTCGAGCCGGTGTAAGTACGGTAGAGGAAATTGCAGCCAAAAAACGAGAAGCATTAGGTGAGAATGTAACTGTTGCTGATCTGGCTGATGCTGAAAGTGTTGACACAATAATTCGCAGCCGCCGAGCTAATATTGATATGGTTCCGACCGATCAGCAATTGAAGGATCGAGTCGATGAATTTCGCAGTCGAGGCGAAGGTCAAGCAAAAAAGACGCAAGAAGAAATTGACAAGTTAAATGAGACGGAAAAGCGAGATTACTTGAAGACAGAGCGTCAGCTCGAAAATCAAGCCGAAGATCAGTTGTTAGCTGAAAACCAATTGCGTGCGTTGGGACAACTTGGTGAGAAGGAAACACTGCTCACTGATCCGGCAAAAATGGCTTCCTTGCCCGCTGAATTACGCAATAAGCTTGCTGCAGTAAAGCCAGAAGAGCGAGCTAATCTTGTTTTTAAATACCTTGATCAACAGCAGCAACAGCAGTTTTATGGGGTTGATGCGGCTGACATTGAAAAGAAACGAGAGATAGCGCGTGCTTTTTTGCGGCAGTCCGAAGGGATAGAGCAAATGAAAGTAACAGAACAGAACTTGGCTGTACTTACAGACAAGCGACGTGAGTATTTGTCTGACGATAAAGTTATCGCACGTGGCGGTGCTCGAGGCATGTTGGCTGTAACGCAAAGCCAACAAGCAGAAGAAGAGCTTCAAACGTTAGCAAATCGTTATTACGGCAGTAGTGTGGGAAGTATGCTTGTGTCGGGCGGCGTGGCCATGACAGACGAAGGTATTGTTAAAGCAAACGAAGAGTTTAGAGATTTAACGACCGAACAAAAAGATAAGATTGCGGCAAGGTTGAAAGCTGAAGGGATTGACGTTGGTGATAGCGCTAATTTGACTGAAGCTAATTACAGAAACTACATAGCGCTGCAAGCTAAAGATGCTAAAGACACCATGACTTCGGCGCATAAAACTATGGGCGGAGCTGCGGATCAAACATATGCCAATCTGTTGAAACCTACGGAAGCGGTACAAGAAAAAGCAAACCGACTGTTTGAAGGAACTGCTACTGAAGAACAAGCAGCAGGCCTTCAGGCACTTGAATCAGCGGCATCTCTTAGTGACGTTAAACTTGACGAGTCTGGTCTTGATCTTAAAGACCTTTCAGCTCGTATTGCTGCTGGAGAAAAGATTGATACAAGCCAGATGTCACCAGAAAACAAAAAACTGGTTGAAATGGCTGAAGGTATGAAGGGACTAACTGGGCTGACAAAAGAACAGCTAGGTTCTCTGGAAACGATGGCTAAAGCAGATACACGTGATGACAAGGACGCTGCAACACGTCTTGGAGTATCTGAAGAAGACTATAAGAAAATGGTACGCGGTGAAAAGGACATTGATCCTAACCTCCGAATGTTCGACAGTACGGAGGAATTGAAAAATGCGAGAGATGAAAACAACAAGCTTTACGCAGATAAGCATAAACTTAAACGCGCAGAAGAAGATGCGTTAAAAGCTATGCCACTGGATTCCAACGCGCAGACACAAGTAGAACTTAGTCGTGCTGCGATCAAAGCAGGCGAGGAGAAAAAAGCCGAACGCATGAAAGCTCTGGGACTGGATAGCTCTAAAAAAGAAGACGTTGCAATCTACCACACTCGATTAGATAACCAAGGGCAAGTTGAACTACTTGAGAAGCGACGAACAGAGTACATGGCGCAGCAAGACTCTATGCTTGCTTCTGGTATGAGCGAAAAACAGATTGACGAAAAGTTAGAAACCATGCGGCAGCTTGAAGAAAAGGTACAGCAAGAAGCACAGGAAGCAAGAGAAAAAGATCTGGGCAATGAAAGCCTAAACAAACTGGCAGACGATTTAGGCTTAACTACAAAAGAAGATCGTCAAGCGTTTAGAGATAAGGTCAATCTTGGCGGTAAGAGTAACGAGAGAAATCTGCAAATGGTTTCTAACGTACTAGAGCAAGTCGGCAAGATTGATGCATCTACAAAGGACAAAGATGGAAATCTACTGTTTGAAAAGGGTATGAGTAAAGGTGACAGACTCAATCAAATTACTGATGAGTATGCTGCAACTAAAACTGTTGAAGACAAAAAAGCACTAGCGAAGAAGTATGGCTTAGACGAACAGCAGCTTGAGCGAATGATGAAGCAAACAGAGTTCTTGGACTTGGCGGGTGAAAACAAGTTTGACACCAAGCGACTTGAAGAAGGGTTGAAATCTGTTAGCGGCCGTAACGTTGAAGAAGAAGTCAAAAAAGAAGAAGAGCGAACCATGCGTTTGACCGGTACAATTGAAGTCAGAGGGGACATTACCGGCGTAGCTAATGTTGGCGAACTTTCAGGTGTCTACCCTTCGAGGTAAATAAGGAACCAAAATGCCTGTAGTATTTTCACAAAACGCTGGAAGAGTTAGCGCGGTTACAGACGAAGTAGCTGCCGGTTCGATATCTCTTGGAAGAGTTGAAGGAGATGAGGAAATTAGCTACGTCTTACAAAAGACAATTATTACTCGAATAGGCCTATCTGCCGCAGGTAACTTTCAATTTTTGCATACTGTTGGAAACGATGTGTATGTTTATGTTTTTGGCGATCGCATGGGGCAAATTGTGCTACACGGTTTAAGCTTTGCTCAAGCTTGTCCTCAAGCCGTACGGGGAGCACAAAATACGCAACAAGCATTTATAGGGGCGCAAGATTCAAAACACGGTTTTCAGCTTCTTTATGAATGGTACAAAAGGAATAGAATTGCGGCGCGTAAGTTACCGATAACTGCAACTATTGGTTTAGACTCATCTTTTGAAGGTTTTTTGACTGCGCTTAGTGGTGATGTACAAGACCCACTGCATCGTACTATTCAGTTCCAATTGACTCTTGCGACGCTGCCTGGAGTTTGACGAGGATTTATATGTTCAATCATGCTCGTACGTTACTCGTAAATCTGTCAGGTACTAGCGGTTATTTTCCAGATTATCCTGGAGATGAATTGATTCCTGCTGATTATGCTCAAATAGAGTTACCGACTTACTTGGATATTTTTCGCATGCGTTTGTTTGGCGCTAGCCCCGATAGGGCTATGCTGAATTACAGAACAGCCCAGCTTCTACAACTAATTGCAGCGACTGAATTGCAATATTATGTGTCAGCGTTAGATCCAAGATTGACCTACGATGTTTCGCGTGACTTGATTCACGAAAATTTGTTTCAACCCAGAATAAAACGTACACAAGGAACGGGGCAACTTACCTTACTTGGCAGCACAATATCGCCAGACGCTAGCGGGCAGTCTATGTACCAGTTTCAAGTGGAGATTGCAGACGGAGATGTTACCGTACAACGCTTAAGTTTTCCTGCGACAACAACCACTGAACCTGTTGTGCTGACAAACAGCTTGAGTCAAATAATCGCATTACCTTATTCTGGGTACAGCTTTCGAGTTAACACAGTTAATCCAGCACGTTGGGCTATCCGCGGATTTTTACGTCCGACCTTTTCATTAGGAGAGATAGCTCAAGGGTTACGCAGCATTGGTGAACCTTACTTATTGCAGCTATTTGGAGTTGCCGATGTAGAGCCTTTTGTCACGTTTCGTAACTGCTGGAACAAACATCCAGAATTTGCTTACCAGCTTGGCGGTTTGGTTTTGGCGCTAATCTATCGAACCGAGGAGTTACGTAATGTCTCAAGCAGGTAGCTGGGCTCTTGTTGATCTATCTGGCAATACAAATGAAATAGGCTTAGTTACTGCAGGCGCTGAGGTTAAGGTTAAAGTAGCTGGATTTTTTTTGCCTGCATCACAAATAAGCATTACGTACGGCCTTAATGATATTCCAACAGCTAGTGCTCAAATCGCTTTAGGTCGAGATGCGCGGACACAAAGCGATTCTTCTGTCTATAAGATAGTAAACTTGATTAAACAAATGGCAGAAGCTGAAATTTTGGTGAGCGGTGCGCTGGGTGACTTTGATACCAGTGGGACTGGAGGAGTTAGAAAGCAGTTTCCGCAAGCAAAGGTACAGCAAAAAGCACAGGAAGCAAGAGAAAAAGATCTGGGCAAGGATGCTGTGATTTTCAAAGGATATGTTTCTGGTTTAACTTACAGGCGGTCTGCTGGTCGTGTGACAATGATCGTTAACTTTGTCAATAAACTTTTCGACCTATCAGTCTCTTCTGGTGGTAGTAAAGATGTTGTTCCAGGTGCGCCTCATTCTTTTATGCAAGGAATATTAGAAGCAGGCCCTGGAGGTACATACTATACGACCGCAGAGACTAAACTTAGTCAGGATTTACCGCCACTATTAGAACGCAATTTCAGTAATGCTATTTTAGAGAGTCTACATTGGATTGCCAGCAACAATCAGTTGCAAACTCATGACCAAGGTATTTGGTGTAAAAATGTAGTGACAGGTCCGATAAGTTTAATTGAAGCGAATAATCGGGCTTTGAATGTTATTGAGCAATTCGGTACTTGGGAAGGAATTGCTACGTTTTCTAGTAGCCGTTACATGGCTCCGTATGCTAGTGCTTGTCCTTTATTGTTGTTTAGTAACGGTTATCAATTAGCATCTAAAGTCATTAGCAGTCAGATTGGTAACTCCATAGCCGCTACAAGCATGTGGGGAACGTTAATTTATTCTGTACTTCCTGGTTTTGGTGCTGGCATTATTCCCATGGCTCGTGGGGCTATCTTAGCGCCTGTTCTTCCAATGGCCCGGAAGCATCAGGCTACAATTTTTCCGGGAGACTATGCTGACTTTAACCTAAGTGCACAAAGCCAGAGACCGTTGTACGGTGTAGGTGTCATGGCAAATTACATCATGGGTACATTAACGGACAAAGACCCAAAACAATGCGTTGGTGCTGCTTTTGTTGCGTCAGCTAAAAATGGTCCGCCAGTTACTGACGGTATGTGGCTTTTTGTAAATGCACCACCTTGGTTAGAAGATTTTGCTAACTTTGACCCTAAAGCAGTTACAGGTGATGCTGATGTGACTAAAGTACTTAACGACGTGTCACACGATGCTGTAGGCGTAAATGACATTGCTGTCGACAGAGATATAGGCTCTGAGGTTCCAGAATGGAACACTGGTATGAGCAAATACGCTCAAATGATGTATGCCACTCAAGCTTTGCGCGGTAGAGAAGGAACGCTAGTTGGTAAGCTTAGATTTGATATTGCTCCAGGAACTACGATATTGATTTCTGCAAAAGGTAACCAGCTATCCGCAGGCGTGGATACTTTAGCGACAGACATGCTGGGATTTGTAGCGCGCGTTACAATTTCTATTAACGCAGAACAAGCTTCTGCTGTGACTACTTTTGAACTGACAAATTTGCGGACGGCTAAAGAAAACGAGACTGATCGTTTTTCTCTAGACGAACATCCCTTTTTTGGGCAAAACTATTTCAAGTACGCTCCTATTGTTCCTGAACTTTCTTTACCTCCGGTGGTTTCATGAACGGCGATTACCTTGAAGACGAATACCGTCCGGCATACGAAACCTGGCAACAAAATCAAACGCCAGAAGGTAATGCTGCATTTTTGCAGGCAATTGATCCTGTCGTTCAGAAGGGCATTAAAATGTACGGAGGAGATAGTCCGTTATCGGCTAGTCGCGGACGACTAATGGCGCTAGACGCTATGCGCAAATACGACCCTAAGCGTTCAAGAATACAATCGCACTTGCTTACTCACATGCAAGGCTTGCGTCGCGTAACACAGCAACAGCACAACGTGTTGCGCGTCCCTGAAAAGATTTTGCTCGAAAGTCAGCGATTAAGGGCTTATCAACAAGAATTGGCCGATGAGCTTGGAAGAGAGCCGTCAGATACTGAGCTTTCCAATCGGTTAGGCGTTAGCCCACAGCGGTTAACTAAGATACGAACTTACCAACCTGGCATGACTTCCGGTCAAATTGAAACAATCGACCCGTTGTCTGGCGGCACCGCTGGTAGGTTACCCGGCTTTCACAATGAAGCTTCTGACTTATGGGTTCAAATCGTACATCAAGATCTGAATCCTATAGATCAGAAAATTCTTGAGATGTCTCTCGGACTAAACGGACAATCTAAACGCTCAAATCAAGAAATTGCAAAAGTATTAGGACGATCTCCTGGAGCAATCACTCAAAGAAAAGCACGCATACAGGCGTTACTAAACCAAGAACAAGATCTTTCTCCTTTCATTGCCGAGTAACCAATGACAACACCAGCACTTCCGCCGCCGCCAACGCCAGGATTACAAAAAGCAGTCATTGACAAGAATCTGCAAAAAGTGATTGAACATTTTGCGAAACTAAAGGAAGAAGCATACCTCCAGCGCACTATTAGTGATGCTGTCCCTTGGTTTCGACCGGAAGTTAGTACAGAAGAGGCGACTGAAGGTTCTCATTCTGCGGAAAACACCGCGGACGTAAAAGCCGATCAAGGAAAGCCATCTGACGATAGTACTCCCAAGTGGGAAGGTGCACTACAGACAGAAAAAGACCTAATTGCAATCCATAAGGCTTTTCAAACCGATGAAGCAGAAAAACAGTTGATTGCAGCCTACACGCCCGGAAATGCAGGTAATGTTGGTGATAATGTGGTTCTTCCTTTGCAAATTGATTACATGATGCAAGCAGAAAGAGCATATCGCGCCAGAGTCTCACAAAGTTTTCCAAGAGCTGTGGCTCACGTAGCCAGTCGTGAACGGGGTCATGGACAACCGAACGGTGCGTTTTTAGGTCAAGCTTTGAAATACTTCACAACGCTATTAAAGCAAGGAGCTGATTGATATGGCTAAATTACTTTCAGCTTCTGTGCGTGATTATGCAGGCCGGACGGTTGATTTACTTGCTTTTAATGGAGCTAAAGCCTTAGGAGAGGCACAGCTAATTCCTGCTTTAGTTTTACCGAAACAATCAGGCGCGTTAATTGCAGGCATTCAAAAGTTAGTACAACGTTTCTTATTGGAGTTGCTTACAGAACGTGGTTCATTGGAATATCAACCGGCGCGAGGTACGTTTTTTCTAACCCGAATACGCGCAGGTATAGTTCGCACGTCACAAGACTTGTTCAGCGAATTTTCTCTTGCCGAGCTTGAATTAAAAAACAACTTAATGCTGGAAGAATTAAATACAGATCCGAGCGATGAACGCTACTTAAAAGCTCAGTTGTTGTCTGCATCTCTTTTTGGTGACCAGGCAACATTGAACATTCAAGTAACTAGTCGAGCGGGAGAGTCTCGTACTGTAGTCTATCCGCTCCGCGTTATCGCAATTTGAGGATTTCAACATGGCTTTGACTATTTCTGATTTTGAAGTGCCAGCATTAAATGCACTTAACGCTGAAGATGTCCAACAACTGTTGGACAGGTTGGCGGCTCAGCTTCAAGAGTTGAATCCTGAATTAGATTTGAAACGCGGTGTTTTCAAAGATACCTTGGTTTACTATCATGCCGTGCTTGAAGCTGCTATTCGTACCAACTTGCAACGATATCAGTCTGCTCGCAGCCTCCAGCAAATCCAAGCAGACCCGACTCTTGCTGACGAAGAAGTCGTTAACGAAGTGTTGTCGAATTGGGGTGTAAATAGGAAGCTAGGAACTAAAGCAACTGGTCCAGTGACTATTGAACTAGACGCTGCCCGTTCAGTTACTGTGCCTAATGGAATGACCTTTGAAGCTAATGGGCAAAGCTATACTTCCACGGCAACATTCATTTCTAGAACTTCAGCAAACCAGGTTTCAAGTGATACAGACAGGCTTCTAGTGCAGCTTAGTAATGGAAACTGGGCATTTACTATTACTGTTGAAGCTGTTGACGTAGGTGCAGAAGCAAAGTTAAACGCGGGAGACTTGATTGTTCCTGATCGTTCAATAGCTGGTTACGTCACTAGTTACGCTACTTCCACGTTTACTGACGGCACGAACACTGAAACTAACAGTCAACTGCTGGAAGAGTTGCAACTAGGTATCGCGGCAAAAGCTTTATCTAACCGCACAAACATGCGGGCTTACTTAAGATCTATTCCAGAATTTGAGTCTGTAACTAACCAGTCCATTGTCGGATATGGTGATCCTGAGATGTTGCGGGATCAGCATACAATTTTTCCTATCAGTTTTGGCGGACGGGTTGATTGGTACATTCGAGGACAAGAGGCACTTCAAAGACTGGCGCATACAGTTGTGGCAACCTGCGTTTCCGTTTCTAGTGCGACTAGTGTTTGGCAATTTTCGTTAGACAAAAACGTTTCGCCGGGCTTTTATGAGGTTTCCAGAATACGCAGGCAGGTAGATGCCAACTTAAATTCCGGATTTGAAATCATCCTAGATCAGCGAGGTAATGATCTAACTGGCAATGATTTCATTCCTGACATCATAAACGTGACAGAAGGAGCCTATACTGCTTACCAAACTACAACTATTCGGTTTACCGACACAGCTACACCAACTACCGGATTAGTTGTAGGGGCTACCGCTAGTTACGTGTGCGACATCACTGGTACACCGTTAATCAAGGAAATTCAAGCCTTGGTAAGTAGCCGCGATATTCGAAGTTACGCTGCAGATGCCTTGATAAAAGCGCCGGTGCCTTGTTTTGTGCAGGTAAATCTGGTTATCAATAAAGCGGCGGGTGACGCTGAACCGGACTTAAACGGTATCCGGAATGCAATAGTTGCAGTAATCAATCAAACTGACTTCATCGGCCGACTAGATGGCTCTCGAATCGTAGATGCGATACACAATTTCCTGCAAGATAACCTTTCAGTGACGGATCTTGACATATTTGGGCGTATCCGCAACCCGGATGGCACAGTACAATACCTTAGGGATTCCGATACCATTGTGATTCCGGAACAGCCTGCCAAGATGGTGACGGCAAAGACGGTGCAGTTTTATGCAGAGGCTGCTAATGTGACGGTCAGTGTCGCGTCTACTATCCCGACAGCTAGATAAGACAGGAGGTTAAATTATGACAACAGAGGCTAAAGGACGAGCCGAAGCAGTTCGTTTGTTCAAGAAGAACGGAAGCGACCAAACATCTAGGCAAGAGATGACGTTTGCCGTCAACTATTTGTTATTCTTTGGTTACATCAGTGCCGAACTTATTAAGAATGTCTCGTACGAAGATCTTAAAAAAGGCGTAAAAGCCTTTCAGCGTATGTTTGGACTCAAGGCCGACGGTGTTGTTGACCACAAAACACTTCGAGCAATGGAGTGTCCGCGTTGCGGCTGTCCCGATCACATAGACAAGGGCAACAAAGAGCACCTTAAATTTATTCGCGCGCAGGAAATTACTGCAGAAAAACGCGATCGTTGGAACAAACAGGGGCTGACGTACTATATCGCGCAGCACGTTGAAGGGGTCACAAAAAACGTACAACAACAAATCATTGTTGCCGCTTTTAAGGCCTGGGATGACGTTTGCGGTTTGCACATTTCACCTGCGAAGTCGGCAGCTAAAGCCGATATTGTTATTGCTACTGGACGAGGTCCACAGCATAATTTTGATGGCCGTGGAGGAACGCTGGCTTGGGCTTATTTACCAACAGGCAACGACAATCAACTTACAATGAAGTTTGACCTCGACGAAACTTGGGTAACTCAACCTAAGCAACGAGGGATTCAAATGTTGAATGTTGCTTGTCACGAGTTTGGCCATTTACTGGGCCTGACTCATTCAAAAAAGTTAGGAGCTTTGATGGCTCCTTATTACAACCCCTTTATCGCTGCGCCGCAACAAGATGACGATATTGTGCGCGTACAGAAGTTGTACGGACCAAATTGTAATCCTGCTCCTGTGCGCGGCGTTAAGCAAATCGGAAACGAACTTGCTGTCGAAATGCATTTGGGGCAGCGTCTAATAATCACCTGTAAGAAATAAGGATTAATTTATGTTTTTGGCTCAACTGATGACTTTGGATCTCGAAACTGCCAGCAGCTTGATTAAGGATGTGTTGGCCGGGGTGCTTGTTGCTGTTGCTTTTTTCAGCTTCGTTTTGCCGCTACTACGGAAACTTGCGGTTGCTGTTGCAACAAAAGCACCACAATTGCCGATATCCCCGGCAAAAACCACGCGAACTAGTGACTCGCCGCCTCCTGCTGGTTTTATCGAGCACCTTGAAATTATTGAAGCTACCGCACCAAACGCTGGGCCGCAGGTTTGGTGGGAATACGCAAAAGCTGGGATGACTGAAATTGAAGCAGCTAAAGCTGAAGCCAAGCTCGCACGCCGACCTTAGAAACAGCAGATGGCAAGTTCACAGCGGCACAAATCTTAGGAAAACTATTATGAAACCTTCTGTTGTTGGTTTAGTTTGTGGTGTTCTTGGTTTGCTCTTGCTTTTTTGGCCAACAGCCAGCGTTGAGCAGATAAATAAACCTACGGACGCAATTGTTGCACCAGACAAAGCGCTTGTTGAAGAAGCTTCCGAAATTCTTGCACTGGTCAAAGCGGCTACGGTCAGTAAAGAAAAAAAACTACTTGCCTCTGACCTTTGGTTAGGGGCGAGCGACATGTGGGCGTTAGCCGACGTAAATGTAAATTCAGACAAGGTTGTCGACTTCAACAAAGACCTCCTTGCGATTTACGGCAAAAAGTACCCAGAGCTAGCTGGCGCGTTCCCTGGTTTTTCTGCTGCGGTAGACAAGTTGTTCTCAAAAGTAATTGGAGAGCACCCTAGACCGCTAACAAAAGACGATTGCACGAAACTGAGCGATCTGTATTACGTCGTCGGTTGGGCTTTGCAGCAATAAGGAGTGCGCAATGAAAATTTACCAAAAGGGCACTTTTGCTTGGCAAGAAAAAGAAAGTGTCACGCTTCCGATTAACGAGTTGATCGCTCGCTATGACAGCGGCTACGCTGGTTGCTATCTAGACACGGAAGAGTACGACAAGTTTACAGACTTATCTCGAGCAACCGGTGGTTATTCTGATGTAGAAGCTGCTGCTCAAGCCTTTGGTTGGGCAGACGCTTTTGCCGGTCAGCTTGTAATTCCATTCATTTACGTGATGGAGCAATTTCCCGGTGTTTGGCCTGGTCCTGCACAAGGTCGCGGGGATTGTGTCAGCCATAGCGACAAGAACGCTAAACTCGGCACGATGGTTGGTGATGTCATCGCTAACGCTCCAGATGAAGTTTCCGGTCACCTAGAAGCGTTTCCTGAGATTGGAACATTAGGCGTAAAGAATGGTGCCTTCTCAACTGAAGCTGTTTATTGGTACCGAAATCACGGAGGCGACGGTTGGTTTTGTGGTGCCGCTGCTAACATCAGCATGAGCAAATGCGGTGGCGTTATCCGTAAAAACTATCCAGAGTTTGGAATTGATCTTACAAAGTATAGCGCTGCAACCGCAGGCAAGTGGGGCAAAACTGAACCACCGCCTGAGGTTACAAAAGTGTTGAATCGTAACTTGATTCGTACCGCAGCTCGTGTGTCAACCTTTGAGGCCTCGCGTGACGCACTTGGTCAAGGTCGATTCCTGTCTACGTGCGGTGGAGAAGGGTTTTCCAACACGCGAGACGCTAACGGTGTTGCGTGCAGGCGCGGAACCTGGGCTCACGCCATGGCAGAAATTGGTGCGGACGATCGTGAAGACACTAAGAAGCTTTATGGTGGTCCTTTGGTTCTTGTATTAAACAGTTGGGCAGTTTGGAATAAAGGTCCTCGAGATATTCGAGACAGCGCCAAATATGTACCTGCAGACAAGAAAGACTTGTGGATTAAACTTGACATTGTTAATCCGCAGACAGGAAACATCATGATTCCAAAGGGTTCTTTTTGGGCTCGTTGGAAGGATTGGAAGCAACGAGAACGCCTGGTCTATGCCGGGTTCAACGGCTGGAAACGACAAAAAATTGAAAATTGGGGTCTCTCTTTGTGGGGATAGCTATGCGCATTTTAATTTTTATGTCGTTGTTGCTTTGTCCGGGTTGTGTGACGAAGACTCACACAACGCAGGCAGGCTCGACGAGCCATGCACACGCGACAGCGCTGATTGCAAAGTATAGTGCTCTAGTGCCTGACGCACCTGTAACCCCGGATGAGCTACAAGTAGGTGACAAGTGCCCACAATGTAATGATCCTCCGGGCAAGTGTGGTGTAGGAAAAGTCGGAGATGGTGTTGTTTGCGATACTTGTCCGTTGTGTAAAGGCGACGGTAAGATTGACGAGCAAGACTTGAAAACAGAAGTTGAAAGTGAGCCGCAAGCTTTGAAGTTAAAGGACGAACCATCAAAAGCCCCTACCACTATCGAGCCTGGCAGAGAACCGGAATCTACTAGAAAAATAGTTTGGTATTATCGCGCGGCTTGTCCGCCTTGTGAGCAATGGGAACGCGAAGTTTTTCCCGTCGTAAAGCAACGCGGATGGCTTGTTGAAAAAATCAAAGACGAAAATAAAAGAGTTCCGCACTTTGACATTATTGTGTCAGGCAAAAAGTACAAACATGAAGGTTACCTACCCTTAAACGTACTAAACTCGCTCAAATAACCGAGGTTACTCCCTTGATAAAGTACCCTATCAAAATGGAACCAACACTTTACGAATTGTTACGTGGACTGCTACTTAACGGCATCGTTACGCAAGACGGCAAGACACTGGATGTTTCCCCGGTACAAGAAATCACTATTCGAGACGGTGTCATGACGTTCAACCCGCCTGCTAAAATAATTGCAGACTGCGGTCTAGTTAAAATACAAACAACGGTTTCTACTTTGACAGCAAAGTCTAGCGGGATACGTATTGAGGTTGACAACTCACCTATTGATTTGGAGCTCAAACCAAAATGAACTGGGATGCAATGACGGCCGAACTGTGCACGCTCCACGATTGTCACCCAGCACAACTAAGTAGTTTACCTGGAGCCGCCAAAAAAAATCGCAAGTTATTGAAAAAGCAAACCGAAATTCGATCTGCTGCTCAAGCTGTGCGAGAAGCGTACGAAAAAAATCCAAAAGCAAGTCGAAAAGAGTTGCGCAGAGAAACGTACAAGTCTCTTGTGGGTAGTGCTGTATTGCTGATACTGGTTCAGGTTTTGTTGACTGCTTTTATAAAGTACGTTATCGAGTGGTTCCTGGATCAAATTTTTACTTCACAGGAAAACTCGGATGACACTGTACCGCTACCCGCAAAATGACTTTGATCGTCCGAATGTATTGCTAAACGTACTCGGCAGTTTTTGGGCAACCACCTATCAAGGAAACGGTTTGCTTGAAGATCTTGCAGCAACTGCCGGGCAGATGGCACAGCAGTCTTATTTGCAACTGTTGGAACTCATCAATAGCGTTTCGCGATTTAACGTGCCGCTTTATCACCAGGACAACTGGTATGCTCTTACCATTAGGCAGTCTCAGGTAAATGCCGCGTCGCTTAGTATCGCGAAATATCTAACTGGATCTGCTTACCAGTATAGCAATGACGCGGAAATTTATTACGGTGCACCGGTTGCTTCAACTCAACATTATGCCGTCGCCAAACCTGCGGATTTGGTTAACGTCCGAACTGTCTTTAACCGATTAGTAGATCCTTCTGTAGAGCTAATTGAAGGCATTGATTATTTGTTGACAACCGATCAGATAGTTTTTCGAGAGAATCCTTTTAGCAACCCTAAAATTGCTAAGCGTGAACTACTAAACGCGGTAGGCGAGGTTAGCGATACAGAGCTTGTGCTTTGGTTGTATCGAGGACAGTGGGACTGGAAGTATATCTACGAACAGTTTGGTTACGCGCTTAGACTACAGCTGCAAACAAGTGAAAGTTACAAACAGTTTATCAACGCAATTTTTGACGCCTTTACCGCAGGTACGGCCATCCGCCAACAGCAACTAGCGATTGCTGCGGCTTTTGGTGTACCTCTAGTAGTCGAAACAAGCGAAACAGTCGAAACTGTAGTTACCGACAGTAGGCACCTCAACGTTATTACAGATCAACATGTTTATCAGTTTCCGGTAGGTACAACTGCAATTGTAAATCCTGGACAAGCTCTAAAAGCAGGAGATCCTCTGACTGACTTGTTACAAGTTTTTGAGTTGAATCGCGGTGAACCTGTAAACATCTCAGCACTTACCGTAGGTCCTGGAATTCTTGCCTGGGGTTATTACGGTGATTTGACTTTTGAAAATGTTGAGGTACCTGTTGTTGTGGAATTGGATGTTGACGGATACACCAAGGTCTCGTGGGAGTTAGGTGGCTTTCCATACGACGTAGAAAAGTTTTGGAATGACGTGCATGCGTCCGGTGTTGCAAAAACTCAAACGCTGGCAATGCTTCTTGACGTACGCGCCTTGCCTTTAGGTCAACCGACTGCGGCATCGCTTCCTGTAACTATTAATCCATTGCAATTCTTGACACAGAACCTACTGCGGAACAATGCTGTAATTGTCAAGATAAAACCGGGCAGTCAATTAGGTAACAGGTTAACTTTTGTTCCGGTTGAGCAGCTACGCAAGATTCAACCTCCACAATCTCTACTGATTTTTGTAGTTGAATTGGTCTATCAGGACAGCCCTGTTATCATGGAGACTTCCGGAACAGCGGTAAAGCCTGGCTATGAAGAAACAATTGGTGTATTTGAGTGTATGGTCAACTCAGATTCAATTGACGTAACTGTTTTTGTGTCCGAACGCGTTCGCACCAGCCTAATTGGCGGTCGGTGCGTATAACTACAGGTGAAATATGGATTTGATAGGTTTGAATCGTGTAAAAGGACGCGTCAGGGCGTTTCAACTTTCTCCGCAGGTTTCGCAAGATACCGTAGATACCGTCAGGAAGGTACACGGCGCAAAATCCGTGCCGTGGCGTAAAAACCTAGTACTGTACCAGTGGGCCGAAATTACTGCCAAGTTGTTGGCTACCGGCGATAGCCGCTATCGAATTGGTGGTATGTATCTGGAGTTTGCAAACGTAGCTAGCCCTGGAGACACTGTTAGCCCTCCGAGTTTTGGTCGCGATCGCACGATTACTTACTACAACGATTTAGTCAGCAGTCCGTCGGTTGATTATTTACGCGTGCCGATGACTGCCATCACCACAGAATCCTCCGGCAATGGGCTTGAACAGAACATACTTACCTGTTTTGCTCGCTCAAGCGGATTGGTCGGAGTACACGGCAAACCTTTTTCGTATGCGGCAAATTCCGTAATTTACGGCGCAGCGCTTGTAGCTTACATCGACGCTACCGACGCAACTCAAGACCTACTTTTTAGCTGCTTCTATTTCGACCTAGCCGATCAACAGCCTAAGCTGGCTACCAGCCAAATCGGACTTGAATGGCAGATCACCCTGGAATAATTGAGAGGGCTCAAGGATGAGTTGGGAACGCTTTATCAAGTTTATTAAAGAAGGTGAACCAGTATCGCCGGGCACAACAAACCGCCCGTTGCAGCAACTGGATCAAAACTTTCGTTATCTTTGGGAAGTCATTCAAGCCGCATCACTAGGCTCAACCGTTTACGCAAGAGCTCAGACGGTTCTCTCTACTCTTGAAGTAGGTCAGCCGGTCTACTTCAACGCTACGACTAGCCAGTTTGAACCGGCATACGCTGCGGCAGTGTCAGATCAAGCTACTGGATATTTAGTCGTCCCGGATCAAGCACAAGTCTGGGGTATTGTTGCGCAAAAACTGAATGCAACGCTGGCGGACATTTTGCTATTCGGTTATGCCAAAATTAATATCGCACAAGCCATTGGAACAGAAGTTAACCAAGATGGCAGCGTACCTGCCGGAACTTGGTATCTGTCCGGGCAAAGTGTCGGACGACTTACGAAGCAGCTTCCACCCGTAACCATCCCCGTCTGCAAGACAGACAATAGCGGTGGCGTTTATGTCAATCCTCGGTTTGTTGACTTCTTAGAAAGTCATCGTCACTATGTTTTCCCGTTGTTGATGTATCCCGCAGGTGATGTTAGTCCTCCATTGCCTGGCGGAACGCACGTCATTACCAACCCAGATGAAAACTTACCGGGTTGGTTACCTGCTAATGATCCTGTTTTTGATGGCTTAGCTCCTGTGGGGGCTAAGTTTGGTTACAATCTCAGTCAAGACGATCAGCTGCGTAATCTGTATCCTCCTGTACCGCTTCAGTCGGCTTGTGTAATCATGCAACGACCAAGCGTATACGATACTGCCAGTGAGCACCGTTGGTACGGGCAACAACTGATGTCGGATTTGATAGTCATTGATCGTAACGGTATTTGGTGGATGAGTGACTGTTATGATGAGGTACCTTGGTCAACTACTTTAGATACTGCAAGTCCGTCTAGCGTCAGTTACAGTGAGTGTGACCCGCTAGGGCAAGAATACGACCTCAAGCTTTATTACACTCGAGTTGGCTTTGCTACGGACAATTCAACCGTCACAAGTCTGCGTTCACTTGACCCTCGTCTTGTGATTACGTGCGCCGGTCAACCGGATCCGGCAACTACTGGCGATTTGGAGATTGACCTGGACTTGAGCTTTATGATTGGCGCGCCAAATCAAGGCGGCTTTCAGGTAATCAAGTCATTTAACCCAACAACAAACACATTTAGGTTTGGTCCGGTTTGTGAGGGAGTCTATGCAACATCGTCTAACGTGTTGTTGACTGGTACAAGTCAAACGATTGGCGGTGAGCAAGTTTTCCAAGGCCCTGTCGGTATTGGCGTATTAAGCTCAGACACTCAAGAGCTATCTAGCCAATTAGTGCGCCTTGACGGTGTTACAGAAGAAAACTATCCAGTACTGTATTTGGGAATGCCTGACGACGTAACTACAAGCTATGTCGTTAAGTTTGAAGTACCTTCTGATGCGCCAGCAAGTTCCAACTTCCAACTTAGATTGCGGATTTTAGGACGTGCTGCTGGTACATTACCGCAGCTGACTGTGGCTTACTATAAGTCAAGCAGACCACCTGCCGGGCTAGCTACTCCTGTTAACGTAACTCAAAGTTACACGAGTTTGACTATTACCACAGTTGCAGCGGTTAGCGCGAATCAAGCCGTCGAAGCTACTAGTTCAGTTTTTGCTGTAAACCCAGGCGATATTATTTATATCCAAGTGCAACGTACTCCAAGTGCTGTTGGTGATGCCTACGCTGGCGAGTTAGGAGTTATGCAACAAGTAGGTGTGTTGACTTCAATTTAACCGGAGGTAGGGATGCCGCTCTCACAGTGGAACCTTGAGTTCCTGAATCACAACGCACAGCGAAGTTATCCATTAACTACTGACGCTACAAAGCAAGATGTTACAGCGTCGTTTACAATACCCAATGATTTCCTAGTGGGCCTGGACTTGCCTGTTTCTCCGGCAATGGATATGGAAACTGGCAGATTTTTTATTCGGCAATTAGGTTTGTTCGCTTCTGGCATTCAACTGATTCTGGCGTACGATACAGGATCAGAAATTTACGATGTTGCTTCCGGGCTAATTCCGACAACAGGTGATGTGCGTAATAAGGTTTTTACGTTAGGCGGAATTGATCCCTATGATGATATCGCGGGGAAAATAGTTATCGGACGCGTCGATACTATTCAATTACAGCCAAGTGGTTTGTTTGAATTTGATTTAGCTGGAAGCCGAATTGAGCCTCAAGCTGTCAGACCAATGATTAAAGGTATTTCATCTTTTAGTATTGCAAATGCGGCCGGAACAGCGAGTGAACGACTGTATGGTGATATTGAGTTGGTTGCGGGTAACAACATTCAGTTGTCAACCGTAGTGACTGCCAGCGAAACTAAAGTAGTTATCAGTGCTTTGAGTGGTGAAGGTACTGTTGAGCAATGTGTTTGCGAAGGTGACGCAGCAGCGATACCTTGCATCAAAACGATTAACGGCATCCGACCAACGTCTGATGGTAATTTCAACTTCATCGGAGATGACTGTTTGAGCTTTACGCCCGTTTCAAACGGATTAAAGCTAAACGATTCTTGTTGTCAACCTTGCTGCGGCTGTACAGAACTGGAAGCCATAACCCGAGATTTAGAACGTTTTGCAGCTCAGCGCACTTCCTTGGAGTTGTTTATAAACCAGCTAGCGGCAGAAACTGCGACTTTTGATAGTACAGTTCTTGGTGCTCGGTTAGGTGATCGTACCTGTTTACAGGGTGATTAAATATGCCTAATCCAAGAGGACGACAAGCAATTGGTTTAAATCAACCACCTAGTAGTGGTTCGCTTTATCCGTTTGTTCAACCATCTACAGATATCCAAGAGTTACTTGGTGATTTCTTTGTTTCATTTGACGACATGTCTCATGAAATTGTTTACCCTCTTCGTGTCGCCTGGTTATATGGCTTTGGTGCTGTAAGTGTGCCTGTTCCTCCGGGTTGGCCAACACCTGTAAACTCGCATGACCTTGTTGTTGTTGATGCAAACGACGTTGTTGTGTTTGACTCTACACAAGCAGAAACTTTCACAAGTAGCTTGTGGGATAATCGGTTGCTTATTCTTGAATGGACCAACGCAGACCGAGTGTGTCGTTGCACTAAGTTCACAGAATGGACTGCCGCAGACATCGCAAGCGGACAAACGCGTACTTACGATCAATACATTGAGCCGGTTAACGGAGAATTACAAGCTGACTGCTGGTACAAGTTACCCAGGCGAGTAACGTCATTACAGATAGGACTTACTTCTGTAGGAAAAACTGCTGTTATATTTTCAGAGGGCTACAATATAGCACTCACACAACTAACAGAGCAAACAATTCCAGAGCTAAGCCTAGTGTCGTCGATTAACGTCAAGCCATTAAAACCAGGTAAACGTACTGTCAATCGAATTGAACTAGACGCAACTCCCGGTGCGGGGCTTGGAACTTTTCCTGGCTGCGTAGATGAAGAGGTACAGTTACGCACAATTAACCGCGTAGCCAGTAACGCTCACCAAAATTTTAATTACGACACAGAAAGCTGTATTCGTAATCAAAGACCTGTAAGTGTAACTAGTTTGCTACCTCGCGAAGTTGCGTATGCCGCTTTTGGACTACCTACAACGCAAGCAAGATCTGCAATACAGCTGAGCAACGATTGTACTAACTGTTGCGACTGTACGTATTTCGCCCAGACCTATCAAGGCCTTAAACGACAATGGTTTCTATACAAGGATGTCGCTAGTTTAGCAGAAATAACAAGAAACACTTACAACTCCAATCGAGAACGTTGGCTGATCCAAAAGCAAATTCGCGAATCTGCTAGACTTAGAGGTCGTGTAGTCGTTGACGGAGACGGAAAGTTTAGATGGGGTATTGGTTACTGCAATGCTCGTAGTTGCATTGCAATTAATGGTTATTTCTATGTTGCGTTTTTGGTTTACGTCAACGGCGTGTACACGCCGGATGAACAAATTATTGATTGTGAACCGGCTTACGTGGAAGGTCCTCAAGAATGCAATGGACCTGTACCAATCCTGCCTATTCCACCGCTTAGTCCTTTTTTCTGGGGTTATAATGTCCGCACTTATTCTGTGTACCCTTTAGCAGCCGGGGACACCATTACAATAAACGGACGAATCTGCATTCCCGCTGCAAAATCATTGCCGCCAGGTTCAGTTAAAATTCGTTTGTGGAGTGCTAGTTACTTTGACAGTACTCCCTGTCCGCCAACAGCGCTTCCTTGCAGTGTACAGTGGATCAATCCTATTTTTGCTGACGCAGAAACGATGTTAGACTTGGCAGGATATATACCTCCAATTGAAGTAGACAGCGAATATATTGGCGAGCTCACAGTCGTTGACGAAACTAATCCTTACTGTAACCGTTGCGATTGTGAATGATACTAGCAGGCTTAACTCATGGCGATTCGTAACAACCACTGGTACAACCTTAACGAGCAGCGGTACTATCCTTTAGATGATACCGCTTCAGCCATTTCAGATCAGGGAGAGTTATTGCCGTCTGCGTTGATTGTAGATTTGCGTTTACGTTGGCCTATTGAATTAGGTAGATATGCGTTTGTCAGTGCTGCTTCGTTGACGCCGCACCTCGTTACGACACTGATTGAGGTAAGCGATACTTTAGACAACAGCTCAGGTTCGCAACTTGTTGCTGGTGTTACTTTGCCTTTAGCTGATTTCACTCCAAATAGGACTTACTCACTTCAATCTTTTATAGCAGGAGCCGGTGGTTTTATTGTCTTTGGAAATGTAGACATACCACCATACACAGGAAAATTTAGTAGTCCGCAGCAGTCTCTTTTAACGCCTCGCGCGGCTAGGCCAAGTCGGCGTCCTCCTGTGCGTTCAATTGGCATTGAGAACGCAGCTAAACCTCTAACTGGTTTAGTAGACTTGCTTGCAACTCCCCCTCTAAAGCTGACAAAAGCAACTCGCACAATAAACGGAGTCGAGTATGACAATGTTATTGTGTTTAGTTTAGTAGAGCCTGCCGTGGAAATTCAGGCGTTTGCTGCTACTAGTGCCACTTCAGTCTTCAAAGCATTTGCAGGCCCTTGCGGTAAACGGGTGGGTTCTCGAACGTGCGGAGATCCTCAGCCTATCGAATCAATTAACGGCGTAGGCCCTGATTGTGACGGTGTAATTACTTTAGATTTCCGTGGTTGCGCTACTGTCGGCCGTAACACCGTTGACTGCGGTGTTGTTATCGATTGCGAGCTAGGGCTATCTCAAAGTTGCAAGCCGCCCTACTTGCCGAATCTACAAACCGGCGAGCTTCCAAATGAGCTGCCTCCGGTAATTATCGTGCCACCAATACCACCACAGCCACCTATCGTACCTCCGTTTAGCATTAGCGAATCCGTTGAGACTATTTTATCTTTGCCGTACTGTGAGACGTTTGACGATGCGACGGCGCATGGATTCTTCCAAATCGCCGAATCGTCTTGGAGCTTTATTGTTGATGATAGTCCAGACGAAAATTTTTGTTGCCAAGGACCACCAGAATCTAGCACAAATGATTGTTCGTTTAGCTCTATTTCGGAAAGTGGAAATCTAGTTCCGCCGATTGAAGTGTTTAGTTCTTATGGAACACTCAGCGCAAAAGCACAGTCGGTGACTAACATCAGCGTGTGGTCGCTTGACGTTCAAACACTGTTCCGCACGTACACTACAGACTTTAAAATAGTACAAGGTCAGCTGGGTAGCTTAAAAAATGCAGGTGTGTTAGTAAATTACCGCTTAGCTACGTCAACTTTAGCTAACTACCTTGTAGCTTTGTTGAACATCGACAACAGCACTTTTGGAATTTACTTTTTTAACGGACTGAACTTGTTGCCACTGGCGCAGAGCGAAGTAGCTGACGCAAGAATTGAAGACTGGTATCGCATTCGTTTTACGGTTAGACCTAATCCGGCGAATCTGACAACAGTTTTATTAACAGCAACGCTTACCGGAATCACAGATCCAGCTATTAGCGTCACAATAAACAGCAGCTTGTCTTCAAGGCGGTGGGTAGAAGACTCTGGACTTGCTGGGCTGTACACAAACAGATCAAAAAGCTACTTCTCGTTTTGGCGAGTCGATGAGGTGATTCTTTAATGGATAACATTCGCTTTCCTGAGTTCATAGCCTCGCTAGAAAATACTAAGTACCCTTTTATCGCTACAGCACGGTTGTCTAACGGGCGTGTTAGCTTCTTAGAAGGTACTTTTTTAGATGCCCATTTGTATTCAGTAGCTAGCGGCGGGCGTTACTATGTTTCTAGGGTTATCGTTCGCTCTGATCAGTTCACTATTTATGTAGGCGACAGTGTAGATCCGTTAAGACTATCCGGTACTGTGAGTATCCCTGCAACTGAAGGTGTGATTCAGCTCAAGGATATAAATGGAAGACCTGGTGGTGTGCTTGTTAGTGAACCAGATAGGCTTTCATTAGTATCGGCTTGGGGCGTAGGTACGCATGCGTTTGAAAGAAGCCAGACTGAGTTTTGCGTTACCTGTCAAATGCCTGTTCCGGATCCAGGAGTCAGCGGATTACGACTAGAAACTGGTGAAATACTTTCCGGTCGCGTTTGGCTTGTTGGCGAGGATGGTGTCTTGCTTCGTACCGAAGTAACAACCGATCAAGACAACAATCCGGTGTTACGTCTACGAGTTGATGTTATAGGGGATCCGTTGTACCTTCAACGACTCTGCTCTCCTGACGATTTGTTTGTTCCGATTAACCCTATTCGTACAATTCGCGTGTTGAATGGAGTTACAATGTATGACTGTCAGCCAGATGCGTATGGCAATTTTAACCTTCAAATGAATGACGCTTTAGCGGCTGATGCCGCCTTGCGAGTAAGAACTACGGCGGAAGGAATTGTGCTTACGGTCGAAGGAAATACACCTAACAACAACGACAATCTGCAGTGAGATTAAATCGTGCCGCGTCCTAACTTTTTTAACGACAACATCAATCGAACATTTCCTTTTCAGAAAGGAACTGCTGGTGTAAATACTCCGCCTAGCGGTCCGGTAACGATGCTGCAATTACCTGATGACTTTATTGCTGATTGTGGTTTTGTTATGGGTCCCGAATCCGGGTTTGTTGAAGGTGTACATTCGGTTTTTCTGTACAAAATATCTCGATTAAATGCGACTCGTCTTGATTTTGAATTTCGTTCTGACGCTCCTAATTTAGTAAACACTCCAATTATTTTTAGTCGAGATACTTCAGACCCGCTATACGCACGGGAGTTTGTCGACAGCGACATTCCTAACCCTTTTCCAGTAAGTCAATCGCTGTCGCTGTCATTGTCTGAATCTATTCTAGACGCAGAATGCGGTGAGCCTTTTTGGTCAGGTTATTTAGTTACCGGACGAATTGAGCAGATTGTGGTTCGTTTAGGCATCAGCGAAACGATTACGCGCACCAGTAGTGACGAAGCAGTTGTAGAGCCTGCGTTAATTCAGAACTTAGACCAAAACCAACTGGTATCAATCAATATAGCTAACGCCGATCGAACGCGAGCTTCGCGTCCTGCGGATTGCCCGCCTAATCAGTGGCCTTTTCCGACAGGGATTATCTATGTAAATCAAGAATGTTTACAAGGCGATTTACGATTGCGCGCGGGCTACAACATGTCAATCAGTCAAAACAATCTAGCCAACACTATTCAACTCACTGCGGTAATTAATGCAGGGCGGGGTGAGCCGTGTGAACAAATTCCACTTTTCCTAGAAGAAACACCACCTATTGGCGCTGAAAATAATCTATTTTCGGGTGATTATTACTGCGATGAAGTGCTGCGTACGGTTAATGGATTGGCGGGACCAAATTTGACTTTGTTTGCGGGTACAGGTGTTGCTATCACGGCAGATACGAACGCCAACAAGTTGATTGTTGATATTAACTTAGTTGATTTGTCGCTCTGTCTTTACTCCGCAGTTTCTGAGTCGATTTAAGGAGGAGCAGTTTATCATGGCTCCAACAACGCCTTGCCCGCAAGGATCACAAGAACCTGTATTTGACATCATCAAGTGTGACGTTCCTTGTATTTTTCCAATACCGGAAGGTGATTGGATTACTAATCCGCAGGTGCTTACCTCGCCGGAAACGATATGGGATTGTCCGCCGTATTTAATACCACTGCTTGAGCCGGAGCCTTTATGCCCGCTCATAACCTTTGACGGTGAGGCTTCTGGCGCTGAGGCAGAGGTACGTATTGTTCCAGTCGGACAAGAGCGCGCTTTTTTCTCTGTAATTAAAGGCGAATGCTGTGACTACGACTTTAATTTAGAGATTGATTTTCCGTGTCCTAGTATTACCTCTAGCAGTATTGGCGGCAGTAACGGCAATTCAATTGGCCCTTGTGGTCCGCCTTCAGCTTTTTTGAATGTTATCAAAAAGGATGATTGTACTTATGAATTTGATTTAGACATCGTATTTCCATGTCCTCAAGTCGGACTTCAAGGTCCGCAAGGTCCGCCAGGCCCGCCTGGCGGAGATATCGGCGCCCAAGGCCCAGAAGGCCCCCAAGGCCCAGAAGGCCCCCAAGGCCCAGACGGCCCAGAAGGCCCAGAAGGCCCAGACGGCCCTCCAGGCCCAGAAGGCCCAGACGGCCCCCCAGGCCCAGACGGACCCCCAGGCCCAGACGGACCCCCAGGCCCAGACGGCCCTCCAGGCCCAGACGGACCACCAGGCCCAGACGGACCCCCAGGCCCAGACGGACCCCCAGGCCCAG
>Ga0194119_10000391_pt1 | contig 85505 bp, 68 predicted proteins | sample TA2MahC100mmetaG_FD_148620 | JGI IMG/M metagenome (GOLD analysis project Ga0194119, IMG submission 148620) | Freshwater microbial communities from Lake Tanganyika, Tanzania - TA2015018 Mahale Deep Cast 100m | ecosystem: Environmental > Aquatic > Freshwater > Lake | place: Tanzania: Lake... | reverse complement strand
CAGTTCCCCGGCCAGCGCGCCCACCGCATCCGCGAGGCCACCGGTCTTGACATACGGGAACAGCTCGCTCGCCGCGTGGACGATTTTCATCGCTAGAGGGGTAGAAGCCTCATTGCCTCCCGCCAATCCCAAAGCTCGGTCCGAGGGCCGGCGGGAGGTCTATGTCGCTCCGCGATCGTCTGCTCAACTTAGTCCGCTCCGCGGGCTTCGCCCCTGCCCGTCCCGCCCAACTTGCCCCCCTGCTCGGCCGACCCCCCGTGCGGCTCGCCCATCTGGCGGAGGCCATCGCCGCGCTGACGCGGACCGGCAAGCTACGCCGCGCCCAAGACGGCCGGCTCCTTCCCGCCGCGCCCACGTTTGCCGCCCAGCAGGAGTCCCCGCCCAACCCCGCCGCCGCGCGCCCCGTGTTCACCCCGCGCCGCCGCGGGCCTGCGATGCCGCCCCCGGGCTCGCCCCTGCCCTTTCCCCGCCCCGGACGCCTGCCCGTCCCCGCAGGAGAGCAGCCGGCGCCGGCTGTCCGCGGCGAGACGAACGCCGCGCCCCGCCAGCGCCGCGGGGAACTGGTGGCTCGCATCCAGTTCCGCACCGGCGGCTCCGGGTTCGCGGTGCCGGAACAGCCCCCCGGGGCGGCGCCTGTCCCCGCGGTGCAAATTCCCCCGGGCGATTCCGGGGTCGCGCTGCCAGGCGATCGCGTGGTGGTGCAGATCCATCCTGGCCGGCAAGGACGCCGGCCTGGTGAGCGCGTCGGCCGCGTCGTCCACGTACTCGAGCGGAACCGCGACGTCGTGGTCGGGGAACTCCGCCGGCACCGGGGCGGCTGGATGGTCGCGCCAGACGACCCACGCTTCACCCGTGAGATTACGGTGCCCGCCCCCGCCCGCGGGGGGCTTGAGCCCGCCCCGCGCGCCGGGGACAAGGTGGCTGTGCGCCTCGGCGCTTGGACCGACGCTTCCTTGCCCCCGCCCGGGGTTATCACCGCTCGGCTCGGCCGCACCCACGAACCCGACGCGGAGCTGCGCGCAATCCTGCTGACCTACGAGCTTGAGCCGCGCTTCCCCGGCGATGCCCTGCGCGAGGCCGCGGCCCTGCCCGTCAAAGTCCCCGCGCGCGACACCCGCGGGCGGCTGGACTACCGTTCACGGTCCGTGTTCACCATCGATCCCGACGACGCGAAGGACTTCGACGACGCGCTCTCGCTCGAGGAGTTGCCCAACGGCGGCTGGCGGGTGGGCGTCCACATCGCAGACGTCTCGCACTATGTCCGCCCCGGCAGCGCGCTCGACCGCGAGGCCCAGCGCCGCGGCAACTCGACCTACCTCGTCGGCACGGTCGTGCCCATGCTGCCGGAACCCATCTCCAACGGCCTCTGCTCCCTCGTCGAGGGGGAGGATCGCCTGTGCCAAGCGGTGCTGTTGGACTTCGATATAGGCGGACGACTCCGCAGCAGTGCGCCCGCCCGCACGGTAATCCGCAGCCAGAAGCGCCTCACCTATCGCCAGGCGCTCGCGTTCCTGCAGGAGGATGACCTCGCGCGCATCCGGGAGCTCCCGTTGCCACCCACACACCAGACCGGTTCGACCGGCCGGGCGCTGCGGGAACTAACGGCGGCGGAGCTGGGCGACCTGCAGGCGTGCATCCGGCGCCTGTGGCGATTCGCGCGCCGGCTGCGCCAAGAGCGGATGGCACACGGCAGCCTCGATCTGGATATGCCGGAGACGAAGATCCTGCTGAATCCCGCGGGCTACGCTGACCGCCTCGAGCGGGTGGAGCACGACGAAAGCCACCAGCTGATCGAGGAATTTATGCTCGCGGCGAACGAGGCCGTCGCGCGCCTCACCCGCCAGCACAAGCTTCCCTCGCTCTACCGGGTGCACGACGACCCGGAACCGGCTCGACTCGCGGAACTGCGCCCGACCCTCGCCGACCACGGCATCCCCACTGGCGACCTCACGGACCGGGCGGAACTCGGCCGCGTTCTCGCGATCCTTGCGACCCACGCCCAGAGCCACACCCTGCGCACCCAGCTCCTGCGCAGCCTACGCAAGGCCGCTTACCGCCCCGCGCCTGACGGACACTACGGGCTGCATAAGAAGGACTATACCCACTTCACCTCCCCGATCCGGCGCTACGCCGACCTCGTGGTGCACCGGGTGCTGGAACGCCACCTCACCCGCGGTCAGGCCGGCGGCGCCCGCGCCACCCGCTACGACCTCCCTGGCGTCGAGCGCCTCGCGGAGCACCTCAGCCGTACGGAGATCAACAGTGCCGAGGCCGAGCGCGACAGCGTGAAGGTCAAGCTGATGGAGTTCTTCTCCCGCCAGCTGGAGCTCCGCCCACCCGCCCGCTTCGCCGCGGTCATCACCGACGTGCGGCCGCAGGGCCTGTTCGTCGAGCTGACCGAGTCCCTCGCCTTCGGCTTCCTCCCGCTGGAGTCCCTGCGCGACGACCGCTACGCGCCCACGCCGTCGGGGGACGCCCTGATCGGCCGCCGTCACCGGCGCCGCCTCGGCCTCAATGATCGTCTCGAGGTGATCGTCGCCAAGGTGGACCGCTACCGCCGCCAGGTCGACTTCGCGCCCGCCGGCTGAGGCGGCCTGAGCCCGGCTCAGCGCCAGTCGTAACGGACGCGGTAGGTCACCACGGTCTCGCCGTCCGGCGGCACGGCCACTCCGAACTCGATCGTCTGCGCGTCGCGGCGCGTGAAGGGTGCAGAGTGCTGCGTCAGCCGCCAGTTGCCACCGCGGTAGAGGCGCTCGATGACACGGATCGTCACCGGGGCCGCCTTGCGGTTGCGCAGGCGGATCTCAAAGTCCTCCTCCGCGAACTCCTGGCGGTTGCTCCCGTTGTACTGCGTGCGGGTCCGCTCGCCCACCAGGTCAAATGCGTTGCCGGTGCGAACCCGCACTAGCTCATTGCGCGGCGTGTGGTCGAGCTCGTTCTCCCCGGTGAACTCGAGGCGGCCGTCCGCCGCGTCTTGGCGGTAGAAGCGCAGGCGCCCCTTGGGCAGAGGCACGCCGAGAAGATTTTCCTCGGAGTTCTGGAACTCGCGGAACACGGCGACCTTTGCGGCTCCCTGGCTGACAAAGCTAGGATCGCGGTTCGCCCCGCCGCTAAAGGACATCCCCGGCGCCCCGTCGAAGACGTAGAGCACCGGCGCGCGGACACCCGTCGCGCGCAGGAATTCCACCTGCTTGGTCTCCCGATCGCGGAGCGTCACCAAGCGCGGGAGCGCGTACAGGCGAAACTCGTCGAAGGCCTTCTCGGTCACGGCGCCGTCCGCCGCCATCGCGAGCATCACCGCTTCGCGGCCGCGGTTCATCCGCACCGGCGGGGGCGCGAGGCGGGCCACGTCGCCCGCCATCAGCTTGACCGCCGCACCGGTGAAGGTCTGGCCGCTCTGGTTTGAGAGAGTGACCCAGCCCACGAGGTCGAGCAGGTCCCCCTGCTCCGGGGCGACGAGGTTGTAGGCCGCCTGCCAGCCGAGCCCGCCGGTGACGTAGCCGAGTTCGGCCTCAAATTCCGCGGTGACTGCGGCGGCGAGGCGCCAAGACAGCGTGGGGCGAAGAATCCCGTCACCGCCCAGAGCGGGGAAAAGGGGTTCTCCGGGGAGGGAGAACCGCACCTTGCCCTCAACCTCGATGATAGGTGCCACCGGCTCACCGCCAGGCTGGTGGCCGCCGCGGATGATCTTGCCGCGCACCGTGTGCTCGCGGGCGTCGCGGTCCCGCACCAGAAAATCTATCTCCCGGCCCTCGTGCAGCGTGAGCAGGAGCGCCTGCGACACGACGTCGGCCCGGTAGCTCTGCTCCAGCACCCGGAAAGCGACCTTACCGGCCGGATCCCGCAGCACCACGGAGTCCGGCTCAACCTGCGCGGTGACCCCGGCGAAGGCGGCCTCCGTCTCGCCCGCAACGAGCCGCAACGGCACGCGTTCCCGGACAACGGCGAAGCCTTGATGGTAGAGCGTCAGGGCGGGCGCGGCGGCCAAGGCGGGCACGAGCCCGAGCAACAGCAGGGCGGTCTTCATCCCCGGAGGCTGCCCGCGCGGCAGCGCGACGGCGAGCGGAGAGTGGCCGGGCGGGAAACCCTTGCGCCCGCCCGGGGTTTTTGCGCCCTTGGCGGCCGCTCCGAATGGCTTTACCTTCTCACCCCGAAATCCCGGCCCTCCCGCCCATCGACTTCCGCGCCGAGCTGAATGACGAGCAGTTCCAGGCGGTCACCGCCGAGCCAGGTCCCCTCCTGGTGCTGGCGGGTGCCGGCTCGGGGAAGACACGTACGCTCACCTATCGGGTCGCCTACCTGCTTTCCCAAGGCGTGCGGCCCGGGGAGATCCTCCTGCTGACCTTCACCAACAAGGCCGCGAAGGAGATGCTGCACCGGGTCCACGAGCTCACCGGCGTCGAACCCGGCCGCTTCTGGGGTGGCACCTTCCACAGCATTGGCCACCGCACCCTGCGGCTCCACGGCGAGACGATCGGCCTGCCCCGCAGCTTCACCATCCTCGACGCCGAGGAGTCGGAGGGCGTGCTCCGCGACGCGGTGGACGCGCTGGACAAAGGCTTCTTTAAGAACAAGACCCACCCGAAGCCGGGCCCCCTGCACGCCATCCTCTCGATGGCCCGCAACACCCAGCTCCCGCTCGCGGAGACGGTGCGGCGGTTCTTCCCCCAGCACGAGGAGATCGGGGACCGGCTGCCGGAGTTCGCCCGCGCCTACGCAGAGCGGAAGCGCGCGGGCTGCCAGCTCGACTACGACGACCTACTCGAGCTCTGGCTAGACCTGCTCCGCCGCTCGCCCGAAACGCGGGAGTACTTCGCCCATCGCTTCCGCCACGTGCTCGTCGACGAGTACCAAGACACCAACGTGCTCCAGTCGCAGATTGTGGACCTGATCGGCGCGCACCACCGAGTAATGGTGGTCGGGGATGACGCCCAGTGCATCTACACTTGGCGCGGCGCGAACGTGGAGAATATCCTCACTTTTCCCGACCGCCACCCCGGGACCGTCCTCCACCGCATCGAGACCAACTACCGCTCCACCCCGCAGATCCTCGCTCTCGCCAACGGCGTGCTGCTGGCCCAGCCCCGAGGCCGCGCCTTCGAGAAGGAACTCCGCCCGCACCGGGCCAACTCCGAAAAGCCCTACTACGTCCAGACGATGGACGGACGCGAGCAGGCCCAATTTATCGTGCAGCGGATCCGCGGGCTTATCGACGAGGGCTGCTCCCTGCGGGACATCGCGATCCTCTACCGGGCGCATTTCCAGGCCCTCGACCTACAGCTGGAGCTGGCCCGGCTGCAGATCCCCTACCAGATCACCAGCGGAGTGCGCTTCTTCGAACAGGCGCATGTGCGCGACCTCATGGCGCTGCTCCGCTTCGTGTTCAACCCGGCCGACACCGCGGCCTGGGGCCGCATCGCCGTCCTGCTCCCAAAGGTCGGCGACAAGAACGCACAGAAGCTGCACGCCGCCGCGCTCGACCACGCGCGGCTGATGCGGCAGGACTTCGTCGACGCCCTCGGAACTGACGACGTCGCCTCGCGCGTGCCCCGCGACGCCCGCGACGAGTGGCCCAAATTCACCGCCTCCCTGCGGCAGGTACGTGACGTGATGCGTACCCTCAAGCCCCACAACGCGGTCGAAATCGCGCTCGACGGCTGGTATGGAGATTACCTCAAGGGGGCGTACGCCAACTACGAGTCGCGTCTTGACGATCTGCGCTCGCTCGTCGGCTTCGCCAGCCGCCACGAGGACATGCACGAGCTGCTGGCGCAGGTGATGCTACTCGGTAGCGAGACGGGCGACCGCTCCGCCGATCCGGCGGAGGACGCCCTGCGCCTCACGACCGTCCACCAGGCGAAGGGCCTCGAGTACGCCGCCGTCTTCCTGATCGGGCTCGCGGAGGGCAGCTTCCCGCTGCGACGCGCGATCGAGGCAGGCGACGTCGAGGAGGAGCGGCGGCTGTTTTACGTGGCGGTAACCCGCGCGCGCGACGAGCTCTACCTCTGCTTCCCGAAGCTCAACACCAAGGGCGGCCCCGCGATGCTGCAGAGCCCGAGCCGCTTCCTCGAGGAACTCGCCCCTGACCTGTACCAGCCGCTCCGCCCGCGCCGCAGCCTCGGCTGGTGAAACGCGGGCTCAGGGGAGGCCCGGTCAACCGCGATCCCGGCGCCGGAACCACAAACGGCGGACCGGCGCAGGGGGCGGCGGGGGCAGGCCACCGCAGTGTATCATGTCCTCGGCCCGCATCCGGTCCTTGGCCGTTCCGTCACCCAGCAAACGCGCGGCGGTCTCGCCCATCCCGAGACGGCGGAGAGTGGCGCGGAGTGCCGCCTTCATCTCCGGCTTGTACCAGAAGAAGAAGCTGCGCTGCTCCTGTTTTTCCTCCGGCGAGCGGGCGACGCAGACAGGCTTCTGATCGTAGGGGTGCACCCCCGTGGCATAGATCTCGGTCGCGACCGTCATCGGGGTCGGGGTGAAATCCTGCACCTGTTCGAGCTTGAAGCCCAGCTCCTTGGTCTCGACCGCCAGCTGGGCCATGTCCTCGGGGCGAGAGCCAGGATGGGAACTGATGAAGTAAGGAATGATCTGGAGGTTGTCCCGCCCGACGCGACCCTTGGCGGCATCGAACTTCTCCTTGAAGCGCCGGAAGTACTTGAATGAGGGCTTGCGCATCACGTGCAGCACCGCGTCCGAGGTGTGCTCCGGGGCGACCTTGAGCCGGCCGGAAACATGATGCTCGACCAGCGTGTCGACGTAACGCTCGTGGCTCTCCTTCTCCTGCCCCTTGGCGTGCTTGTGCAGGAACAGGTCGTAACGGAGCCCGCTGGTGACGAAGGCGTGGTTCACCCCGGGGGTCTCGCGGACCGCCTTGTAGACGTCGAGCAGTGCGGTGTGGTCGGTGTCGAGATTCCGGCACACATCCGGCCAGATGCAGCTCGGTCGCACGCACTCGTCGCAGATCCACTGCTCGCGGCCCTTCATCTTGTACATGTTGCCGGAGGGACCGCCGAGGTCGGAGATCGTGCCCCGGAAGTCGGGCATCTGCTTGATGGATTCGACCTCGCGCAGGATACTCGCCTTGCTGCGGCTGGCGACGAACTTTCCCTGGTGCGCTGAGATCGTGCAGAAGCTGCACCCCCCGAAGCACCCGCGGTGCATGTTGATCGAGTGCTTGATCATCTCGTAGGCTGGAATCGGCCCCCGCTTGCGGTACTTCGGGTGTGGCAGCCGCGTATACGGCAGGTCGAAGCTCGAGTCGATCTGCCGCTCGGACATCGTCGGGAACGGCGGGTTGACCACCAACAGACGATCGCCGCTGGCCTGCAGCAGCCGCCGCGCCTTCACCCGGTTCGACTCGGTCTCGATGTCCTTGAAGTTCCGCGCGTAGAGCGCCCGGTCCCGAGTGCACGCCTCGTGGCTGTGGAGAGTGAAGTCCTCCCAGTGCTGGTTCCTCGGCACCGGCGCGCCAGTCGGGAGCAGCACCGCCGTCTGCGCGATGGTGCGCAGGGACGGGAACGGGACCCCCTGCTTGATCAGACGGAGGATCTCCAGCAGGGGCAGCTCGCCCATCCCGTACACCAGCATATCGGCGCCGCTTTCGGCCAGAATGCCCGGCTTCAGCGTGTCCGACCAGTAGTCGTAGTGCGTGACGCGCCGCAGGCTGGCCTCGATGCCGCCGAGCAGGACGGGGACCTCGGGGTAAATCTGCTTGAGGAGGCGCGAGTAGACCGTGGCCGCGTAGTCGGGCCGAAACCCGTGCTCTCCGCCCGGCGTGTAGGCGTCCTGGCTGCGCAGCTTCTTCGCCGCAGTGTATCGGTTCACCATCGAGTCCATGCAACCCGAGGTGACGCCGAAGAAGAGCCGGGGCGCGCCGAACTTGCGGAAGTCGCGGAGGTCGTCGCGCCAGTTCGGCTGCGCGATGATCGCGATGCGGAGGCCCTCCCGCTCGATCATCCGGCCGATGACGGCGGTGCCGAACGCGGGGTGGTCGACGTAGGCGTCGCCCGAGACCAGCACCACATCGAGCTCGTCCCAGCCGCGGGCGGACGCCTCGTCGCGGGTGGTGGGCAGCCAGCGCCGCGGATCCCACACGGGATCCCGAGCGGCGGACGGAACCGGGGGCATCAGCGGGCGGGACCGCGGCGCGGGTTATTCGGGCAGCTCACGGTCCTTGGTCTCAGGTCCCCACCAGATGGCGATCATCCCCACCAGGTAGATCGCGGCAAGGGTGGAGCCGGTCTTCGCGAAGCTGCCGTCGAAGGCCTTGATCAGCGTGGCCGTCTGTAGTCCGCCGACGGCAGCGACAATTCGGCCGAAGTTGAAGGCGAAGCCTTGGCCAGTGGCCCGCACCGCGGTCGGGAACAGCTCCGGGAAGTACAGCGGAAAAAACCCGTAGAAGGAGGCGGTAACCCCGCCCGCGATGAAAGCGGCGATTATGAACCCGGTGCCGAAGGCCGCGTTGCCGAGATAGAAGTAGAGGGCCGAGGCGATCGAGCCCACGCAGAGCACGGCGTACGTGATGCGGCGCCCGAAGCGGCCCGCGGCAACTGCGGCGATGATCGTCGCGACGATCGCGCCGAGGGACGTGGCCAGCTGGGTCTTCTCCTTCGCGAAATGCTTCATTGTGGCGGTGTCCGGCATCAGCTCGGCCGCCCAGCGCGGCGCCCACTGGATCGAGCCCCACGTGCCCAGTAGGGCAACGCCCGCGAGGACCGCCCCGAAGAGCATGCTGCGCACGACCTCGGACTGCGTGCCGGCCTTCAGGCCTCCCGCGGCCACCGCGCGCGCAAGGTACTGCTTCACCGGGAAAAGGTAACCCCATAGCGCCACCGCCACGCCGATGATCGTGATCAGCGTCGACCAGGCCCAGTGCAGTTTCGAGACCGCCGGCGTCCAAGCGCCGATGATGACGAGCGCGGCGAGGCAGGCCACCAGCACCCCGAGCAGGTCGGACTTGCTCCAGTGCGAGGTCGAGCCCTTGGCGTTTTCCTCGACCCACTTCTCGGACTCGCCAACGAAAAGGCGGATGAAGAAGATGAGCAGCGCGGGGAAGGCGCCGCTGATCATCAGGAAGCGCCACGCCGAGTTCGCGAGCAGGCTCTGGGTGGCGGCCTCGGAGAGACCGATCCCGCGGAGCATCCCCTCGACGCCCCCAATGAAGCCCACAAGACCCATACTCAGCAGCGCCACCATTAGGAAGCCGACGTTCGCCGCCGCGCCGATCAGGCCCGCGATCAGCGCTCGCGACTTGCCGGGCCAGACCTCGTTCACCAGCGCCACGCCGAGCGACCACTCGCCACCCATCCCGAGGGAGGCAATGAACCGCAATGCGGCGATATGCCACGCCTCAGTCGCGAACCCACAGAGGCCGGTGAAGATCGCGTAGGTGAAGATGCTGAGCGACATCGCCCGCACGCGCCCGATCTTGTCGCCGAGCCAGCCGAAGAGCACCCCGCCGCTGGCGGCGCCCACCAAGAACACCGCGATGATCGCGCCGAACCACGCCGCCGTGTCCCCCGCGGGAGCGGCGGGCCCGAGGAGATCCTTGAGGGCCGGCTGGCCAATCAGGGGGAAGAGGCCCATCTCGAACCCGTCGAACATCCACCCGAGGAAGGCGGCGATCAGGGTCATGTACTTGGCGCGGTTGGATTCGACGGGGGGCTTCATGCGGGGTCGTATCGGTGGGTTAAGGGCGGGGAAACCCGCGCCAGAGAAACCCGGAACGTTCCGCGAGGCTCCGATCCCCCGCAAAAATTGCAAGCCCCGCCGGCGGTCCAGTCTGGGATTCATCTCCGGGATTGCGCCTTCCCCTCCCCTGCCCTCACTTCAAGCATCGTATGTCCGCCCCCTCCGTCGAAAACGTCGTCATCATCGGTACCGGCTGCGCTGGGCTTACGGCCGCCATCTACACCGGCCGCGCGAACCTCTCCCCGCTCGTTCTCGAGGGCCCGCTGCCCGGAGGGCAGCTGACCACCACCAGCGAGGTGGAGAATTTCCCCGGTTTTGCTCACGGGGTGGACGGCTTCCAGCTGATGCAGAACCTGCGCGAGCAGGCCACCCGCTTCGGGACCCGCTTCGAGCAGGCGCTGGTCGACCGCGTCGATTTCACCTCCCATCCGCGGCAGCTCTTCGCCGGCGACCGCGTCATCCTCGCCCGCGCCGTGATCATCGCCACCGGAGCCTCGCCCCGGATGACCGGGATCCCCGGCGAGAAGGAACTTTACGGTGGCAAGGGCGTGACGACCTGCGCGACCTGCGACGGTGCCTTTTACCGGAAGATGGACGTTGCCGTGATCGGCGGGGGCGACAGCGCCGCCGAGGAGGCGCTGTTCCTCACCCGCTTCGCCTCCCGCGTCTACCTCGTCCACCGCCGCGAAACCCTGCGCGCCTCGAAGATTATGGCCGACCGCGTGACGCGCCACGAGAAGATCACCTGCGTCTGGGATAGCCTGCCGGTGGCGGTGGAGGGTGTCGCCGAGGGCGCGGTCAGCGGGTTGCGCGTGCGAAACGTGAAGAGCGGGACCGAGCAGGTGCTGCCGGTGAAGGGGATCTTTGTCGCGATCGGGCACCTACCAAACACGGGGCCCTTCGCCCCGCCGCTCGACCTGGACGAGCAGGGCTATTTCAAGCCGGCCTCGGGCTCCGCGGTGCGCACCCACATCCCCGGCGTGTACGTGGCGGGCGACTGCGCGGACCATGTCTACCGTCAGGCGATCACGGCTGCCGGGATGGGGTGCGCAGCCGCGATTGAGGCCGAGCGCTGGCTCGCCGGGCACGGCGACTGAGCCGTGGAACTACCCCCCGCGATTGCTGCCCTGCACCGCGAACTCGGCATCCCCGCGGATTACGCCGCGCGCCGCGGCCTGCCGTTCCACGCCGAGGCGCCCGAAGGGGAACTGGTCCGGGTGGACCACGGGGACGTTGATCCGCCCGTGCGCCTTCGGCCCGTGACCGCCGCGGGCTGGCACCGGCTGGAGGCGGGGGCGGCGCTCGACGGCCTGAAGTTGCTGCCGGTCTCCGGCTTCCGGTCCGTGGCGCGGCAGGCTGAGATCATCAGGCGGAAGCGGGCCGCGGGGCGCGCTCTGGAGGAAATCCTGCACCTGATCGCGGCGCCGGGCTTCAGCGAGCACCACTCCGGCCGGGCGATCGACATCGGCTGCCCGGGCTACACGGACCTCGAGGAGAATTTCGGCGACACACCCGCCTTCCGGTGGCTGGTGCAGCACGCGCCGCGGGCCGGCTTCCGGCTGTCGTACCCGCGCGGCAACCCGTGGGGCATCGGCTACGAGCCTTGGCACTGGTACTGGGTCAGCGAACCGGCGAGCTGAAGCCCGCGCCGGAGCTCACTTGTGGTCCCAAGGGAAACGCACCGCGGCCCGCGGGTGTTTCCAGACCTTGAAGACCGAGAACATTTTGCCCGGATTGAGGATGCCCGCTGGGTCCAAGGCTCGCTTGACCGCCTGCATCGCCCGGATCTGCGCCGGCGACTGCTGGACTCGCAGGAAGGGCGTCTTCGCCAACCCGATCCCGTGCTCACCGGAGATCGCCCCCCCGAGGGCAACGACCTCGGTCATCAGCCGTCGGACCGCGCGTTCCGCGGCGCGCCGCTCCCTTGCCACAGCCTCATGGTACATTATGTTCACGTGCAGGTTGCCGTCCGCGAGGTGACCGAAGGTCGGGATCGCGAGCCCTGAATCCCGCCGCAGCCGGACCAGGAAACGCGCCAGCGCCAGGTAGCTCCGCATCGGCACCACGACATCCTCATTCAGCTTCGCGTCGCCCAGCTCGAACATCGCGCCGGAGCACTTGCGGCGGACCTCCCAGAGCTGCTCCGCCTCCGCGCGGGACCGGGCCGCCCGGTGGGCCTGCGCGTGCGCCTCGGCCCATGCCCGGACGAGGGGACGCTGCTCCTGCAATTCGCCGCGCGAGCCCGCGAACTCAAGCAGGATCACGGCGCGTCCGGGCTGCCCGGGAAAAACCGCGTGGCCGGTCGCCCGCTCCGCGCAGCGCACGCTGTCCCGGTCGAGGAACTCGCAGATCGTCGGCTGCACCCGGGCGCGAAACAGAGCCAGCGCCGCCTTCAGCGCCGACGCTTCGTCGCGGAACGCGGTCAGCAGGGTCCAGCGCTCTGCGGGCCGCGGCAGGAGCTTCAGCACCGCACCGGTCACGACCCCGAGCATCCCCTCCGCACCGATCCAGAGGTCGCGCAGGTTGAAGCCGGCCGAGAACTTCTTCGTCGGGGTACCCCATTCCACCGCCTCGCCAGTGGGCAGGTAGCCCCGCAGAGAAATCACGAAGTCCCGGGTGACTCCGTGCTTGCCCCCGTGCATCCCGCCGGCGTTGCAGGCGATGTTGCCGCCAATGGTGCAGTACTCGCGCGAGGACGGGTCGGGCGGATAAAACCACCCGGTGTCCTCCGCGGCCCGCTGCAGCGCGGCTACGTTGGCGCCGGCCTGCACGTGCGCCATCCCGGCCTCCGCGTCGATTCGGATGGCATCGAGGGCCAAGAGATCAAGGACCCACCCGCCGTGGACGGGGACGGCTGAGCCCGTGAGGGTCGTGCCGCGGCCCCGCGTCGTTACCGGAACCCGGTACCGGTTTGCGAGGGCCAGGACCACGCCGACGTCGGATTCGCGGCGCACGCGGATGCGCGCCTCCGGGGGGAAGGAAAGCTTGGAACCGTCGAGGCCCGCCTCGGCCAGCTCGGCGTGGTCCGTGCGGACCACGCGCGCCCCGAGGCGGCGCCGCAGCGCGGCGGTGGCGGCGGGAAAGCGCTTCATCGCGGGCGCGCTCAGGCGCTGAACCGTCCCCGGTAGGCCCAAAGGCCCAGGGCCGGATTGGAGATGTAGAAGATGCGCTCGCCGTCGGGCAGCGTGTTCCAGCCGTCGCGGAGCCGCGCGGGATCGTAGCGCCGGGAGGTCTCGGCAAGGTCCGCCCATTTAAAACCGACCGCCTCGATCTCAGCGCGGGACAGACGACCCGGGCAATAGGTGACCTCGAAGCGGCCCTCACTCGAGCCGTGGATCAGGTGGGCGGCGGCGCTCAGATTCTGCTGGAGCTCCGGGTTCGCCTGGGTGGCCGCCAAGGTGGCCAGAGTGCCCCGGTAGCCGTATTTGCGGATGAGCCGATCGATCTCGTGGTCCTCGCCGAATTCGCGGAGCCCCGGGGCGAGGATGAGCAGTTCACCCCCGTCGGCCATCGCCATCCGAGTGCGGTAGACTGCCTTGTTGCCGAGCCAGGTGCTCTTGAACTCGGCGGGGTCGAGATACACCACCACCTTGTTCAGCGGGGTCTCCAGCATCTCGAAGTTGACCTCAAGCGAGAGCGCGGCGGCCCGGTTGAACACCTCCGCATCATCCCCGATGAAGAGCCCGCGGACCCTCAGCGCCCCCCCCGCGCCCTGGGCGACCACGGTGTGGATGTAAACAATCGGAAGGTGCCGGGTGAAGTGTTCGCCGGCGTAGTTCAGGATGCGTCGAACGGGGGTGTCCGCGCGGCCCATCATCCGCTCCATCCCATAGGCGGCGCCGACAAAGTGACTCTTGTTGATCCCCTCCACCCCGCCCGTGCCGACGAAGATGTTCTTGTTGTAATTGGCCATCCCGATGACCTCATGCGGCACCACTTGGCCGATTGAGAGGATCAGGTCGTGGCCGCCTTCCGCAATGAGGTTCGCGACCTGGGCCGGCCAAGGAAACTCCACCGCGCCCCCAGAGACCGTCCGGACGAATTCCGCCGGCACCGTGCCCACCGTGGTGATGCCCGTGCGCCAGTTGTGCACCCGGAAGCGGTCGGCCGGCACGGTCGGGAACATTTCGTGCAACTGCTCCGGCGTCATCGGCGAATGCGTGCCGAGCGCGGGCAGCACATCCGTGAGGCGGTCGCCGTAGTACTCGTGAACGAGGCAGGTGAGCGGGCCGGCCTGCGAGTGGAACCGGGTGAAGTCCGGCGGGACGGCCAGCACGCGGCGGCGCGGGCCCAAGCGGTCCAGCGCGGCGCGCACGCCGGCCCGCAGATCTTCAGCGGTGAGTTGGTCGGTCGCAGAGCCGCGGGCGAAATAGAGCATAGAAAGGGCGGCCGTGAACGCGCCGCCCGGGGAACTTGCGTGCCGGCTGGCGGCGGTCAACTCAGCGTTGGATGCGCGCGGAGCCGCCTTTGGCGAAGGCCTGCACCTGCTCGACCGTCGCCATCGTGGTGTCGCCGGGGAACGTGGTCAGCAGCGCCCCGTGGGACCAACCCAGATTCACCGCCTCCTGCTCCGAGGCCCCAGCGAGCAGCCCGTAGATGAAGCCCGCGGCGTAACCGTCGCCGCCGCCGACGCGGTCCACCACGTCGAGCTCACAGGTCGGGGACTGGTAGGTCTGGCCCTTCATCCAAGCGACCGCGCCCCAGCTGTGGCGGTTTGTCGAGTGGACTTCCCGCAGGGTGGTGGCAACCGCCTTCACGTTGGGGAACTTGCGCACGGCCTTCTCAATCAGCGCGAAGAAGGCGGAGGGATCGAGCTTGGACTTCGACTCCACGTCCTGCCCCTCGATGCCGAGGCCCTTCTGCAGGTCCTCCTCGTTGCCCACCAGCACGTCGACGTTCCGGACGATGCGGCCGAGCACGTCGAGGGCCTTGGACTGGCCGCCCCAGATGTCCCAGAGCTTCGCACGGTAGTTGAGGTCGAAGGAGGTCACGGCCCCGGCTGCCTTGGCGGCCTGCATCGCCTCGACGATCAGTTCTCCCGTGGTCTCGGAGAGCGCCGCGAAGATACCGCCGCTGTGGAACCAGCGCACACCGGAACCAAAGATCTGGCTCCAGTTGAAATCGCCCGGCTTGAGCTGCGCCGCCGCCTCGTTGCTGCGGTTGTAAAACACGACCGGCGCGCGCACGCCTTGGCCGCGGTCACTGTACACCGTGGCCATGTTCGGTCCCCGGACGCCGTCGTGCTTGAAGCGCTTGTAGAACGACCTCACCCCCATCGCCCGCACCCGCTCCGCGATCAGGTCGCCGATCGGATAGTCGACCATCGCGGAGACCACGCCGGTGTTGAGCCGGAAGCAATCCGCGAGGTTCGCCGCGACGTTGAACTCACCGCCACTGACGTGGATGTCGCAATGGTTCGCCTTCCGGAAGGGGATGATGCCTGGGTCGAGGCGATGGATCAGGGCGCCCAGCGACACGAAGTCGAGGGTGCCAGAGGAACGGAGATTGAGACCGTGGTTCATAGTCTGCCGGGAAGGTATTGGATCGAAGAGCTCTGCGGAGTGCCGGGCCGCCTGCATCTCGTAGGACCGGCGAGGCTCGCCGCCGGCGGGCCGGCGGGTCAAGAGCAGACCCTCGCCCCGCCCCGCCGCTTTAGGCGGCCATAGGCCGCTGCTCCCGCCGCCAAGTTGCGGGGGGCCAGACCTGCGGCTCCAGCGGCGGCAGCGCCGGAGCCTCATCGAGACCGGGCGGGACCTGCTCCGCCTCGTCGCGGATACGCTGCTGGCGACGGGCCACTTGGCGGTGGGAATCCCAAAGGCCGAAACCGGTACGACGGGAGGAAGCTTGGATCATTCCCTCATCCTACCCCGGGGGTGGGACATCCGCCGACCCAGCCAGACAAGCCCACGCAACGGGTTGACCGGCGCTACCCTCGCCTCCTAACCTTCCCTGACTTCCGCCATGAGCCTTCCCCTCAAACCGGCCGGCTCCACGGCCTTCGATCAAATCTCGCTCGGGGAAGTGATGTTACGCCTCGATCCCGGCGAGGGACGCATCCGCACCGCCCGCGAATTCAAAGTCTGGGAGGGTGGCGGCGAGTACAACACGTCGCGGGGGCTGCGGAAGTGCTTTGGCCTCCGCACCGCCGTCTGTACCGGTTTTGTCGACAACGAGGTTGGGCACCTGGTCGAGGACTGCATCCTGCAAGGGGGCGTCGCGACCGACTTCATCCGCTGGCGCGAGGACGACGGCATCGGCCGCACCGTGCGCAACGGCCTCAACTTTACCGAGCGCGGCTTTGGCATCCGCGGAGCGGTGGGCAATTCCGACCGCGGCAACACCGCCGCCTCGCAGCTCAAGCCTGGGGACTTCGACTGGGACCGCATCTTCGGTCAGCTCGGCGCGCGCTGGTTCCACACCGGGGGCATCTTCGCCGCGCTCTCGGCCTCGACCGCCGCGCTCGCGACCGAGGCGGTCCAGGCCGCCAAGCGCCACGGCGTGATCGTCAGTTACGACCTGAACTACCGCCCGTCCCTCTGGAAGGCGATCGGGGGGTTGCGCAAGGCCCAGGAAGTCAACCGCGAGATCGCCCGCCACGTGGACGTGATGATCGGCAACGAGGAGGACTTTACCGCCTCCCTCGGCTTCGAGGTACGAGGAGCGGACCACCGCCTATCCCGAATCGAGACCGAGGCGTTCCAGGAGATGATCGCTACCGCGGTGCGCGAGTTTCCCAACTTTAAAGTGGCGGCGACCACCCTGCGCCGCGTCATCACCGCCACCCGCAACGACTGGTCAGCCCTCCTCTGGCACGAGGGTAAATTCCACGCCAGCCGGCTTTACCCGGAGCTCGAGATCCTCGACCGGGTCGGCGGCGGCGACAGCTTCGCGTCGGGCCTGCAGTTCGGGTTCCTAGAGTTCAACGACGCGCAAAAGGCGGTCGACTACGGCGCGGCCCACGGCGCGCTGGCCTCCACGACGCCCGGCGACACCTCGATGGCGACGCGCGGAGAGGTGGAGAAGCAGGTCGGCGGCGGCGGCGCGCGGGTGGTGCGCTGAACCGCGCCCGATGAGCCGGGAGACCTGTTACCGCTGCTTCTGGCCCCGCGCCCTCTGCTGGTGCCCGTCGCTCATCCCGATGGCGACGCGCACCCGCTTCGTGTTCCTGATGCACCCGAAGGAGTACAAGCGGGAGAAGGCTGCCACCGGCCGCCTGACACACCTCTGCCTGCCACAGAGCCGCATTCTCACTGGGGTGGGTTTCGCGGATCACCCGGAACTGCGGGCGCTGCTGGCAGATCCCGCGCTGCATTCGGTGCTGCTGTTCCCCGGCGCCACCGCGCTCAACCTGTCGACCGCGGCCGCCGCCGGCGCGCCAGCGCTCGCCGATCTCCGAACCCGCCTCACCACGCGCACCCTCGTCGTCTTTATCCTCGATGCCACTTGGGCGCTGGGTCGGAAGATGCTGCGGCTGAGCCCCGTGCTGCAAGCGCTGCCGCGGCTGATGTTCATGCCCACGGCCCCGAGCCGTTACGTGATCAAGCAGCAGCCACATCCGGCTTGCCTCTCCACCCTCGAGGCCACGCACGAGCTGCTCAGCGCGCTGGCCGCGGCCGGCCTGGATGACTACCCGCTGCCGGCCCAACTGCCGTCCGTCTTTGACCGCTTGCAGTCCTTCCAGCTGCAGTGCGCCGCGGATCCGCAGCGCGCCGGCTACCGCCACCGGCCATACAAGACTCCGGCGGAGCGGCGGCCCCTTTCAGGCAGGAGCGGACAGCGCCGTCGGAAGCTGTTCGATCTGCCGACGGACTGAAGCCCGCGCCGCCTAGCCGCCCTTGACTGCGTGCAGCGCGAGCTCGCGACACTGCTTGAGGTCCGTCTTGCCGGTGCCGAGCATCGGAATTCGTTCCACCCGGTGAATGATCTTGGGGACCCAGAGGTTGGGTAGCCCTCGCTCCGCGAGCCGCGCCCGCAACTGCTCCAGCGTCACCGCCTCGGTGGTCAGCAGCACCAGCGCCTCGCCCTTCGCTTGGTCAGGAATGCCCGTGACGTACACCACAGGTTGCTCCGACTGGTCCCAGCTGAAAGCCTCCACGATGCGCATCTCGACCGTTCCGTGGGGCACCATCTCGCCGGCGATCTTTGAGAAGCGCGATAGCCGGCCTTCGATGTAAAGAAACCCGTCCTCATCGAACCGCCCGAGGTCGCCCGTGACGAACCAGCCGCGGCAGAACGCTTGCCGGGTTTTGCCGGGATCGTCGAGGTAGCCCTCGAAAACGTTGGCGCCCCGCAGCAAAATGAGGCCGGTGGTGGTCTCGGGGCGCTCCTCCATCGTCTCCGGATCGACGATGCGCGCGGTCAGGCCGGGCAGCAGGCGCCCCACCGCCCCGGAGCGCTTACCCTCCTGCGGCTCGTTGGTGGAAAAGATCACCGGCGGGTGCGGCTGGTTGATGTTCGTGGCCGGCGCGGTCTCGGTCAGGCCGTACCCCTGCTGGATGTCGATGTGGAACTGCCGCAGGAAATCCGCCTGCAGGTCATCGGGCAGCCGCTCGGCGCCCGTGACAACAAGATCGAGAGAGCGCAGTTCCGCGGGCTGCGCCTTCTTGAGGATCGGACGGATGAAAGTCGGCGCGCCGACCATCACCCGCACCTGCTCGGCCGCGATCGCGTCGATGATGCGCCGGGTGTCGAGCGGGCTGGGCACGGTGACCACGCGGCTGCCGCGGAGGATCGGATACCATAGCGTGACGGTGAAGCCGAAGCTGTGAAAGATCGGGAGGCAGCCGAGCACCGAGCAGCTCTCGGGAAGGATCGAGAGGGAGGAGATCTGCAGGCAGTTGGCGAGGATGTTGCGGTGCGTGAGCACTACGCCCTTCGGCTCGCCGGAGCTCCCGCTGGTAAAGAGCAACCCGGCCTCCTCGCGATCGCCGGCCCGCGGCAGGCCGAGCAAGTTTGCGCACACCTGATTGGGTAACAGCCACGCGGCGAGCAACCACGGCGCCATCGCGCGACGCCCACCCGCGGCCTCGATCTCGGCGCGGAGATCCAGCGTCCCGGCAGGCCAAGGAAACGCCGGCAACTTCTCCTGCATCGCTTTGGCGGAGAGCACCGTCTCGATGCCCGCGATCCGCAGGCTGGTGAGGACAGCGTCGCGACCCGCGGTGAAGTTGAGGTTCACGGGCACCTTGCCGGCCATCACCACCGCGAGGTTGGCGATGAAGCCGCCGGCGCCCGGCGGCAGCACGATCCCGACCCGCCGGCCGGGCACCCGCGCGCGGAGGCGCCGGGAGAGCAGCGCCGCCGCGGCGTAAATCTGGGCGCACGAAAGCACCCGGCGGTCGGCCGTCCGATCGATGACCAGCACGCGCCCCGGCTGCTTCGCGAGCGCGCGGACGGCCTCGCGCCCGAGGTGGCGGCGGAGCACCGGCCGCTCTTGGAAAGCCCGTTCGCCCAGGTCGAGAAGCTCGCGCCGTGCCCACTCCACGCCGGCCTGCTCCGCGGGCTGCGGGCGCCCGAACGCCGCGTGCACGGGCGTCGGCAGGAGGCGAGGTGATTTCCACAGGCACTTGTTGCCTGCGAAGGAGAAGATGGAGCCCCAGAGTCCATCGATGGCCACCGCCACCACCGGCGCCCCCGCGCGTCCGGCGATCACCTCGAAGCCCCGGTGCAGCCGCATTAGCTGCCCGGTGCGGGAGATGTGCCCCTCAGGACACACGCAGACCACCTCGCCGCGCCGCAACGCCTCGACCGCACTGTGCATCCCAGCCCGCGGCTGCGCCGCGGAAATCCCGATGCTGCCGGACTGCTCGAAGCACCAGCTCAGGAAGCCGTTGCGCCGTAGCCAGTGGTGGGCGACGAACCGGATCGGCCGCGGGCACGCGAGCTGCAAGACCACTACGTCGACGTACGAGAGGTGGTTGGCGATCACTAGGACGCCACCCTGCGCAGGAAAGGCCTCGAGACCGGAGGTTCGGACGCGGTAGAGCAGGCGCGCGATCAGATGCGCGAACAGTTCAAGGTGCAGCGGCAGGAAGGATCGGCGGCGGATCATCGGCGGTCGAAAGGGCTGGAGGGGCTGTGGGGCTTGTTGGCGAAAGCGGGATGGCAGGGAAGCCTTTTCTCAGAGCGGGCGCCGCGGCTCCGCGGGAGTCGCGTTTGGTGGGTGGTCCCGGACGGAACGGAGATCACCCGCGAGCGCCGCGAAGCCGGGGAATTCGTGTTCCAGCCGGCGGGAGTCCGCCCGGTGCCGTTCCACTTCGCGCAGCGCGCACTCGATCTCGTGCGCGAGGCTCGGGCGGTCGGTCGCGTAGACTCTCAGCTTGAGCTCCGCGCGACTGTAGGGGCGCAACCCCCGCGCGTTCCCCTCGACCCACGCCTCCTCGGTCACGGCCAAATCCCGCCCGCACAGGTACCACGCCTCGATCGCCGGCACCGCCACGCCCACGGCCCTAAGCAGGCGTTGCCGGCCCCGCGCCGGCGGCAGCTTCTTGGTCGTCTGCCGGTGCACCGCCCGCAGGTGGCACATTCGGCAATGGGGATGGAAGTATCCTGGACGCTCGTGCGCCTCCCCGTGCACGACCGAGTCATCCGCGTCCACCGCCACGACGAGGGCGTCCGCGTCGGTGTTGAAATGCAGGTGGCGGATCACCGCCGGGAGCAGTTGGGCCACGTTGGGCCAGCCACGCGCCCGGAACCCAGGAGCGATGAAGCGCGGCCGCACCCGCAGCACCCCCGTGACCAGTTCCCGTAACGCCGCCTCGTCCGCCGGAGACTCGCTCAGCAGCGCGACGTTCATCGCTCCTCCGGCACCCCGCCGAGGATCCCGCTGTACCACATCTCGCCGAGCGACCCCTCCCGCAGCAGCTCGGGAAGGTCAGGGCGATCCGACAAGCGTTCGAAGGTGGCCGCTCGGCCGGTCTTCTGCGAGATGATCACCTCCTCAGGGTGATCCCGGAACAGGTCGATGAAGTACGGTGAGTGCGTCGTAGCAATCACCTGCACCCCTGCGCGGCCCGCGTCCGCCGGGGGATGGCTCAATCGGTAAAGAACATCCCGCACCTCACGGAACATCCGGGGGTGCACGCCGCGGTCCACCTCCTCCAAACAGAGGATCCGCGGCGGATCCGGATCAAAGGCGATGGCGAGCAGGGCGACCACGTAAAGCGTGCCTTGGGAAAGTTCCTCCGCCTCGAGCAGCTCCCCGCCCTCCGCCAGCCGGAGACCAAAGGTGGACCCGCCCGAGGGCGCCCGGCCGGCCTCTAGCGAAGAAAACTCCGGCAGCAGGCGAAGGACTTCCTTCTGCAGCGCCGCGAATACCGCCGGGGTGTGCTCCCAAAGCTGCACCAGCACGGCCGCGAGGTTGCCCCCGTCCGCCGTCAGTTCCGCCCCGTCGCCCGACGGGCACGGCCGCGTCATCGCCTCGTGCTCCAGCGCGTAACCACGAACCGTCGCCAGCCCGGCCCGGAGCGCGGGCCATTCCGGTGCCCCCGCGGGTTCCACTCGCAGGAAATCGCACTGCCCCTCGCCCGCGCAGCCCAAAGTGGCGCGGATCGCCGCGTGCGGCGGGGCGAACCCGAACCCGATCTCCGGCCCCCCGCCACGCTGCACCGCCTGGTCCCCGGCCAACGGCAGCGCCGCCCTCCGCCGCAGGGTCAGGACCGACTCGATGAGGCTGGTTTTCCCGCTGCCGTTGGGCCCGATGACCAGATTAAAGGGCTGCAGCTCGATGCGCGTCTGCCGCAGGGCCTTGAAGCGATGAAAAGCGATGGACGCGATCACACTCGGCAGCTTGGGCAACGTGCCCGCCTTGGCAACGCGGCGGTCATTTTGCCCGGCGGATGCGGTTGAACCAGCCGGCGGCGCGCTCGGAGATCGAGTTACGCTCCAGAGCCAGCGCAGCGAGGCGCACGCCCAGATCACTGGCGTCCGGCCGAGCGAGGGAGCCGCGCACCCGCAGGGGCAAACCGGCGGCGGCATAACCCCATTCGTCGGGCACCTCGTCGAGCGCCCCGAGCCCCCGGAGCAACTCGGCCGGCCGCCCCCGCGCGCGAAGCTGAAGTTCGAGGGCCAGGGAGCCTTCGAGAAAGCCACTCACCGGTTGTCCCAGGAGGTTGCCTCCCCCCGTAAGCCGCAGCTCGGGCGTGAGCACCACGAGGTGACGCAAGCTGATGTTGCCGGCGGCATCGCGGGCCGCGACCACGCTGAGTTGGTCGAACGCGAGCGGATGCAGGACGGACGAAAGTTCCGCTACCGCTCGGCCGCGCGACAGCGGGGGCTCGCGGCGCGCGCCTAGCGACTCTAGCGCGCCTCCCGCCGCCGCGAGGATCTCAGCCACCCGGCCGGAACCCGCGGGCGCGGACGGCAAGTTGACCGGAAACAGTCGAAGCGTCCCGCCGCGCGAGACCAGATGCACCTCTCCCTCCAACGCCGCCCTCAGGACCTCAAGGTCCGTCCCACGGGAGCGCAGGGAGCCCGCGAGGTCGAGTTTGCCGGAAAACCAGCCCGGCTGGCCCTCGTGGCCACCAGGACTCCAGTCACGCAGCACCACAGCCGCCTGGAGGCGGTAGCTTCCGTTATCATCCGGCGCGCGGCTCAGGCTCCCGCTCGCCCGCAGGCTCGCAGCGCCCTCAAGGACGGACTCAAGCTCGTCCGCCTGCACCATCGCTTCGTCGAACCGGAGTCGCGCCCTTGTCTGGCGCCAGGGTGCGCCCGCTTCGGCCACCAACTCGTCAATCCGGACCCTCAGGGTGCCCGACCAACCGGCCCACGGCGCCGCGTTTCCCGGAACGGGATCCTTGCCGGCGAACAACGGTCGGAATCTCCCCAGTGCCGGGAAGTCGAGTCGCGGCCCCGTCACCTCGAGCTCGAGGTGCCCGCCCGCGCTGGCGGCCGGCTCCAACGCGCCCGCGAGCAGCACTCGGGACAGGTTCGGGCCGGACCCCGCCTCCAGCGGCACGTGGAACTTCAGCCGCCCCGAGTACTCACGATCGACCCGGGCGTCGAGCCGCAGGTCCGGCAACTCCGTCGTTGCCCTCAGGCCGGAAGCCCGAACGTGCGCGTGGAGCGCCGTCACCGTGCCGCCAGTCGCACCCGCGTCCACCTCTAGGACCCCCGCCGTCAGCACGCCGCCGCGCCCGCCCGCAAGCAGGGCGACAGCCGCCGGGAGTTCGACCCGGCCCCGGCCTGCCACCTTCCAGGATTCCCGCTCGCCGGTCAGGCGCCCGCCCTTCGCCTCGAGCACCGCGAACTCTCCCCCGTTCCCGCGGAGCCTCATCTCGTCCACTTCCGCGCTCCATCCCTCAGGGGCAACGCGTAACCCTCCTTGGAGGGTCATAGCCAGATTCCCGACCCGCCGCCCCTCTCCGGCTACGACAAAGAGTTCAGAGGCCTGCAGGCCGTCCTCCGTGCGGAGCGCCAAACCGCCCGCGCTGACCCGGCCGACCAGACGTCCCCGGATCGGCCCGCCGCCAAGCGTGATCCCCCCCAGCGGAAGCGGCGGCAGGGTGAAGTCGATTACCTCCAAACCGATTACGTCCGCTTCCGGGTCCCGCGCTTGGAGGGAGCGCGCCCTCCAGTCGACCGCCCAAGGCTGACGGGCCGTGAGCCGCAGCACCGGCGGCGCGCCTCCCGCCCGCAGGCGCACGGCCAGGCTTTCGAACGCCCACACCCGCGGGCCGGCCCGAAAGTCGAATTCCGCGTCCCCACCGGTCACTCCGAGGCGCGCGAGGAGCGCATGCGCCCGCGCGGAGGCTCCCAGTTCCGCTGCGGCCGTCCCCCGCACCGCGACCAACCCGGATCCGGGCGACCAACTCAGTTGCCCCTCTCCCAAGATGCGGTCTCCGGATCGGCGCAGCTCGGGGAAAAACGGCGCCAGCTCCTCGTCGCCGAAATCCGCCCACCAGCGGCCCCGCCACTCCGCCCGCGCGGCCGGTGACGTCCCCGTGAACCGCGCGATTTCCCGGTCCGCGGCGCGGACCCGGAGCGCCCAAGCGCCCCCGCCCGCAGCCAGAGGTTCCGTCAGCTCCCCGGCCACATTCAAGTCCCGGGGCCAGCCCTGCCCGCGCACCGCCGCCACCCCCTCTGCGCGTAGCGACGCCTCCGCCCCATCACCAATTGCCTCCACCCGAAGCCTTGCCTCCACGATCGGAAGGACCGACCCCTCCGGCCGGAAGTTGAACTCGCCGCGCAAAACCCGGTTACGACCGGGAGACGCGCCCCCTCCTACGGCTTGGAACGCGATCACCCCGGTCGAAGCAAGCAACCGGATCTCCCCGTCCGCCTCGAGGCGCGCCGGGGCCAAGGCCGCCGCTAGCCCCGCCCGGAGCTGCTCCCGCCAGGTTTCCGCGGTCCCCACCGGAGCCAGCGGCTCCACAACACACCCGCGCAGGAGGACCGTGCGGAACCTCGGCTTACCCTTGCCCAGCAGGCTGGCGGGACGGAGGCGAACTTCAGCTTCCGCGACCGCCAGCCGCAGTGATGAATTCCACCACCGCAGCTCCCGCACCCGCACGCCTCCGTTCCAGCCGATCCGGGCGGAGCCGAGCTCCACCGCCGGATCGAGCGCGCGTCGCAAAAGCTGCCGGACAATCCCGGACTGGACCACGGGCGTCAGCGCCGCCCCCAACGCCGCCAAGCCAAGCGCCGCGAGCAGCAGGAGGGAAACGCGCGTATTTCTCATCGGGCGGGAGCGGAGAAGCGGGCCCCACGGCGGAGGCCAAGGGATACCACCCCCCTAGCTGCCCTGCGGACGACGAAACGTCCAGCCCGGCTCAAGGCCGCGCGATCAGCTCATCCGCCTGCCCCATCGCCTTCCGCAGGGCCGCGACCGCGACGTTGTACTGGTAGAAAGCCTGGATCTGGTTGGTGCGGGCCGTAGTCAGCTCGACTTGGGCGGAAAGCACGTCGAGTTGCGTGCCGGAGCCCGCCTCGTAGCGCGCGTTGGCGAGGCGGACCGCCTCGTTGGCCTGTTCGACCACCCGGGCCGAGGCGTCCGCCAGCTCTGAGGCCTGCTGCCAGCCCGAGTGGGCGCGGCTGACTTCCACATCGACCGCGAGTTCCGCCTCCGCCAGCAGCAGCCGGGTCTGGTGCAGGGCGGAGCGCGCCTGGAGTTCCCGCCCCCGCGTGGCGCGGCCGTCGAAGATGTCCCACTGGGACTGCACCCCGAGGAGCCAGCCGTGGTTGGAATCCCCGAACTGGGACGTCGGCCCCTTGCGCAGGGTCAAGCCCCCGAAGGCGGCGACATTCGGGTAGCGCCCGGAGCGGGCCGTGGTGATGCCCTCTTCCCGCGCGCCGGCGAGCTTCGCCAGCCGCTGCAGGTCGGGGCGCTGCGCCCGGGCCGCCTCAAGGACCGCGGCGCGATCGAACTTCTGCGGCGCGAAGGCGAGCGAACCAATGACCTCCAGCTCCGGGCGGCCCGATCCCGGCGCGGAAACGAGCCCCAGGGCGAGACGCAGATTCTCCCCGGCGAGGCGGAGCGCGTTGCGCGCGGTGATCAGGGGCACCTGAGCGTTCGCAACGGCGACCTCGGCGCGGAGCTTCTCGAAGCTCGAAACCGTGCCGGCTTGGTGACGGTCCGAAACGGTCCGCAACTGCTCCCGAAGCAACTCCAGGTTCGACTCCTGGACCTTGATCTGTTCGCGCGCGAGCAGCACCTCGAGGAAGGCCGACCGCACCTGCAGGAGAGCGGCGTTGATCACCGCCTGAAGCTCGAGCGTCGCCGCGTCGCGGGTCAGCTTGGAAGCCTGCACTGCGGCGGGCACGGCGCCGGCGGAGTACACCACCTGAGCCGCCGTTAGGCTCAGCTGCCAGGCCTGCCCGGAGGCGGGAAAGCCCTGGGAAACGTCGGGGTCGTTGCGCTGGTAAAGCGTCGACGCGCCCACGGACGGCAGTCGGCGGGCCGCGACCTCGAGCATCACGCCGTCCTGCTGCCGGATCCGTTCGCGCGCCTGCTGGATCGCAAGGTTATGGTCCAGCGCGAACCGCAGCGCGGCCGCGAGGTCAAGCGGGCCCGGCGGCAGGGCCGGCGCGGCCGACAGCGACGCGGAGACAAGGGCCGCTGCGGCGCGGCGCAGGGCCCGGAACAGCGGGAGGCGGGACGAGGTCATGCGAAAGGAGTGGACGCGGCCGGGCGAGGCGCGAGCTCCCGGGCGATCAGCGCGTAGAAGGCGGGGACGACGAAGAGTGTGAAGATGGTCCCGACCGCCATCCCGATCACCAGCACCCAGCCGATGCTGTTGCGCGAGGCGGCGCCGGGGCCTGTGACGAAGATGAGCATCAGGTGCCCAAAAACCGTGGCGGCGGAGGTCATCAGCACCGGCCGAAGGCGCGTGGCGGAAGCCCGGCGAATCGCCTCAAGCTTCCCCAACCCCTCGCGCTGGAGCCCGTTGGCGAACTCCACGATCAGAATCCCGTTCTTGGAGATCAGGCCCACCAAGGTGATCAGCCCGATCTGCGAGTAGATGTTGAGCGAGCTCGCGCCCAGAAACACGGGCAGCATCGCCGCGACGATCGCAAGCGGCACGGAGCCGAGCAGGATGATGAAGGGATCGCGGAAGCTGTTGAACTGCGCCGCGAGCACGAGGAAGATGAGCAGCACCGCGAGCAGCGCCGCCTTGCCCAGCGCCTTGCCCTCGGTCCGCAGCTGGCGCGACTGTCCGCCGAAATCAATCGAATAGCCCGCTGGGAGGATCTCCGTCGCCTTTGCCTCCAGCTTCCGCAGCGCCGCGTCGATACTTGGCCCCACCCCCGTGATCTTGACCGAGTTGAGCTGCTGGAACCGGTTGAGGGAGCGGGGCTGCACCGTCTCGCGGATCGAGGCGATCGTTCCCAGCGGGATCAACTGCCCCTGCGGGCCGCGAATATGGTAATTCAACAACTGCTCCGGGTTGAGCCGCTGGCCGCGCTCGACTTGGGGAATGACGCGGTAGCTGCGGCCGTCGTTGACGAAGCGATTGACATAGCCGCCACCCAACATCGAGCCGAGGTCGCGAGCAACGTCGACCAGACTCAGGCCCATCGCGGCGACCTTCTCCCGGTCGATCTCGATCTCCGCCTGCGGCAGGTCGAACTTCAGGTCTTTGTCCGCGAAATAGAACACCGGCGGGCCGCCCGCGCCAGGGGCTTGGGTGTTGGCGTGGATCACCAGCTGCTGGGCCACTTCCAGCATCTCGCGGTGCTCCGCGGTCGAGCGGAGCACGAACTCGATCGGAAACTGCCCGCCCGCGGGCAGGGGATCCGGGGTGTTGACGATGACGTTCACCCCGGCGACCGCGGCCGCGGGTGCCTGCAGGGAATCCCCGATCGCGACGGACGTCCGCCGGCGCTCCGACCACGGCTTGAGGATCATCCCGGAGATCCCGAAGTTGGCGGAGGTCAGTTGGAACGAAGCGTCATACTCAGGCACAGACTCGTAGATCTTTTGCACCTCGCGGGCGTAGACGGAGTTCTGCTCGATGGTGGCCGTGGGCGATGGGACCAAAATGCTGAAGACGACACCCTGATCCTCCTTGGGCGCGAGCTCGCTTTGGGCAAACTGGAAGAAGGGCGCAAGCAGCGCCGTGAGCAGCATTGAGCCGGCCAGCACAACCTGCGCCGCACGGTAACGGCGGCCGAGCGCAAGGTCGAAAGCGAAGATCAGGACCGCGCCGAACACGCTGGCCCCGAGGAGGCCGGCCGCGGCGGGTATCGCGGCCGCCTTGACCCCGTCCGTCCCGAACAGGAGCCACACCGCGCCGGCCACGACGGGCCACAGCGGGAGCCAAGCAATGAGGGACCACGCCGCTAGGGTCCAAGCCGCGCCACGGTCAGCGCGCGGAGCGAGCATCATACCCACCACGCCCTCGTAGGCGTCCCGCAGGCGGTCGAACAGGCGGTTGGTCAGGCCGGCGAGCCCGTGCTCCCCGTAAGCGCCGCCGCGCAGCAGTTGGGCGCTCATCATCGGCGAGAGCGTGAGGGCCACGAAGCCGGAGATGGCCACGGCGCCCGCGAGGGTCAGCGCGAACTCGCGGAACAGCGCACCGGTGAGGCCGCCCTGGAACGCGATCGGCGCGTAAACCGCGGCGAGGGTGATCGTCATCGCGATCACCGGTCCGACCAGTTCCCGGGCCCCGTGCAGCGCGGCATCGGACGGCGTCCGGCCAGCCCGGATGTGCCGTTCCACGTTCTCGACCACCACGATCGCGTCGTCGACCACAATGCCCACCGCGAGCACCACCGCGAGCAGGGTGAGCAGATTGAGGGTGAAACCGAAGGCCAGCATCATCGCCAGCGCGCCGAGCAGCGAGAGCGGCATCGCGACAAGCGGGATGATCACGGAGCGGAATGAGCCAAGGAACAGGAAGATCACCACGGTCACGATGACAAGCGTCTCAAGCAGAGTGCGCAGGATCTCGCGTAGAGCGTCGTCGATGTACTTGGTCGCGTCGTAACCCACGCGCATCCGCAGACCCCCGGGCAGGTCGCGTTCGATCGTCGGCAGCAGCGCCCGGACCCGCTTGACCACCTCCGCCGTGCTCTCAGTGGGGAGCACCCAGATCCCCATGAAGGTCGCGCTCTCGCCCGCGAAACGGACTTCGTCGTCGTAGCTCTCAGCGCCAAGGACCACTTCCGCCACGTCGGCCAGCCGCACGATGGTGTCACCGCGGCGCGCGACCACGAGCTCGCGGAATTCGGCCGCGCTGCGCAGATCCGTGTTCGCGACCAGGCTCATCGAGAGCGTCGTCCCCTTCGTGGAGCCCACCGCCGCGAGCGCGTTATTGCTGGCAAGCGCCTGCCGCACCTCCGCCGGGCTGATCCCGTGGGCCGCGAGGGCGTCGGGCTTTAGCCAGACCCGCATCGCGAACACCCGGCCACCCAAAATGTCCGCTCGCTGCACCCCCTTGACCGCGGAGAGAGCCGGCTGAACCATCCGGTTGAGGTAGTCGGTGACTTGGTTGGGGGCGAGCTGGTCCCCGTAGAAGCTGATGTACATCGACGCGAACTGGTTGTCGCTGGTCTCGACGCTGATTGTCGGCGACTCGGCCTCCGGGGGCAGCTCGCTGCGAACCTGGTCGATCTTCGCGCTGATCTGCGCCAGTGCGGCGTTCGTGTCGTAGTTCAGGCGCAGGTAGACGTTGATCAGGCTGAAGCCCGCCCGGCTCTCCGACTCGATGTATTCTATGCCATCGGCGCTGGCGACGACCCGCTCCAGCTGGGTCGTGATGTAGCCGCGCACGGTCTCGGCGCTGGCACCGAAGTAGACCGTGCTGATCTTGACCACCGCGCTGTCGCTCCGCGGGTACTGCCGCGTGTTCAGCTGGTAGAAAGAAACGATCCCGAGCACCAGCAGCGTGATGTTGACCACGAGGGCCACCACCGGCCTGCGGATGAAAACATCGGTGAAGCTGCGCTCTTGCATCGGCGGGCGGGCTCGGTTCTCAGGAATTGGCCGGGCGCGGATTCGCGCTCGCCGGCGGCTGGTTTGCGTTGTTCACCTGCACCGGGGCCCCGTGGCGGAGCTTGAAGACTCCCGCGGTCACCACCTGCTCGCCCGCCTTCACACCGCCCTTTACGGCCACCAAGTCGCCACGATGGACGGCCACCTCGATGAACTGCTGTCGCACGCCAAGGTACTCCTGGTCGTCCGGCCCCTTCATCCTCTCCACGATGAAGACCGAATTGCCGTAAGGCGCATAGGCCACGGCCGTGGCCGGCACGACGATCAACGCCTTCGCCTCGGCCAGCTCGACTTCGACGCGCACGAACATTCCCGCCCGCAGCTTCTCTCCCGGGTTGGCCACCGTGGCCTGCACGGTGATGTTCCGCGTGGCCGCGTCCACGGTAGCGTTGATCGCCGTGATCTCGCCCGACGGGGACGCGTCGGGAAAGGCGTCCACCCGGAGCGCGACCCGGCGCCCGAGCGCGAGGTCGGGCAGATGCCGCTGCGGGATGCTGAAGTTCACGTACATCGGGTCCAGCTGCTGCAGCGGAAGCAAGGGAGCCCCGCGCCCCACGTACTGCCCCGGATTCACCAATCGGATTCCGGCGCGCCCCGCGAAGGGCGCCCGCACTTGCTTCTTCGCGATCACCGCGTCTAGCGCCGCGACGTCCGCCTCCGCCTGCTTGCAGGCGGCGACTGCGGTGTCGTACTCGAGCTTCGCGATCGCTTTACGCCGCCACAGTTCCTCTTGGCGGGTGATGTTGACACGCGCCAACTCCGCCCGGGCCCGCGCGGCCTCCCGCTGCGCCCGCTCGACTGAGCTGTCCAGCTCCACCAAAAGGTCCCCGGCGCGCACCGCCGCCCCGTTCTCGACGGCGACCCGAACCACGATGCCGTCCGCGTCCGCGGCGACCGTCATCCCGGCCACCGGGGCCAGCGTGCCGATCGCGTGGAGGGACGAGCTCCACTCCTCGGTCCGCGCGACGACCGCGGACACCCCCGCTGGCGGCATTATGCGCGGGGCACCGGCGAGTTTCTTGATCTGGCTCGCCTTGGCCGCGCCGAGCACGAGCGACACGCCCACGAACACTGTGAGCAGGAGGAGAAACTTTTTCAGCATGGGAGGAATTAGGGAGCCTGCCCGGGGCAGGCCCGGGCGCAACCCGCATTCGTTGGGCGCGGCGGGCTCAGCCCGCGCGGGCGGCGGCGACCACCGCCTCAACCGTCAGGCCAAGCTCGCGGAAGGCCACGGGCGCGGGGGCGCTCAGCCCGAACCGGTCGATGCCCACCACGTGGCCATCGAGCCCCACAAAGCGGTGCCAACCGCCCGTGACACCGGCCTCCACCGCGACACGGCGGCGGCAGGACGACGGGAGCACCGCCTCGCGATAGTCCGCCGGCTGACGGTCAAAACGCTGGGTGCTCGGCATCGAGACAACCCGGGTACCTGGTCCCAGGATCCGCGCAGCCTCGAGGGCCAGCTGCAACTCGCTGCCGGTGGCCAGAAGGATGCATTCGAGCGGGGCTTGCTCGCGGACGGCCACGTAGGCTCCTCGCAGCGCACCTTGACGTCGGGTGTCGGCTGGGATCACCGCGAGCGTGGGGAGCACCTGGCGGGACAACGCCAGCACCGTGGGGCCATCGACCCGGGATAGCGCAGCCGCGTAGGCGCCGGCGGTCTCCTCGGGATCGGCGGGACGGATCAGATCGAGGCCCGGGATGACCCGGAGCCCGGCGATGGTTTCCACGGGCTGATGGGTCGGCCCGTCCTCGCCCACCCCGACGGAATCGTGGGTATAAATGTAGACCACCGGCAGCCGCGCCAGCGCCGCAAGCCGCATCGCAGGCCGCGCATAATCGGCGAACACCAGAAAGGTGGCGATGCTCGGCCGGAAGAGGCCGTCATAAGCGATGCCGTTGGCGATCGCTGCCATCGCGTGTTCCCGAATGCCAAAGCGCACGTTGCGACCCCCGCGATTGCCCGGCTCGGAGTCGCTCGAGGCCGCGAGGTAGTTCAGGGTGGAGCCGTAAAGGTCGGCGCTCCCGCCGATCAGCATCGGCAGGCGCGCCGCCAGCGGCTGCAGCACGTCGCGCCCAGCGGCCCGCGTGGCGAGCTTGGCGTCAGCGGCGAACGCGGGCACCAACGCCAAGAGTTCTTCGGCGGACGGGCTCTTCTCAGGGGCCGCCCCGTCGAGCAACGCGGCCCGGTCCGGGTTAGCCTCGCGCCAAGCCTTGAACTGCCGGTGCCACTTGTTGCAGACGCGAATCAGACGCTGGCGGTGTCCGTGGAAATAAGCCCGGACGTCCTCGCTGACGTGGAAGTGCTCCTCCGCCGGCAGGCCGAGGCCGGCGCGCGCTGCAGCGGCGAACTTGGCCCCGCCCTCGCCGTGACCCTTCGCCGTGCCGGCGACCTCCGGGATGCCGCGGCCGATCTCGGTCCGCGCTATGATCAGCTGGGGGCGTCCGGAACGCGCCTTGCGAGCCCGATGAAAGGCGCGGAGGAAATCGGCCATCGCGTGACCGTCGACCGACTGGACCTCCCAGCCCAGCGCCTTGAAGCGGAGCGCCGTGTCCTCGCTCTGGGTCTTGTCCGCCATCGCGTCGAGCGTGACCGCGTTGGCGTCATAGATGAGGATCAGGTTGTCGAGGCGCTGGTGCCCCGCGAAGGCCACGGCCTCCATCGCGACGCCCTCCTGCATGCAGCCGTCGCCAGCGAGGCAGACCACGCGGTAGTTGAGGATCGGGTGCTCCGGGGTATTGAGCCGAGCGGCGGCCATCTGCCCGGCGAGGGCCATCCCTACGGCATTGCCGATGCCCTGCCCGAGGGGACCCGTAGTGCACTCGACGCCGGGTGTCTCGCGGAATTCCGGATGACCAGGGGTTGTGCTGTGCAGGACGCGGAAATTCCGCACCTGCTCCAACGGCACGTCGTAACCGCTCAGGTGAAGCCAACAATAAAGGAACAATGACCCGTGGCCAGCCGAGAGGACGAATCGGTCGCGGTTAATCCACCGCGGGCGCTCGGGGTTGTGCACCAGCGCGTGTCCGAAAAGGACAGCCCCGATCTCGGCCGCGCCGAGCGGCAGCCCCAGGTGCCCGGAGGAGCAGGCGTGCACGGCGTCGATCGCGAGCCCGCGGGCTTGGTTGGCGGCTTTGCCGAGGAGCAGGGTCTGGAGCATCATGAGCAGAAACCGGCAAGGGCTAAAGCTCGTGCCGCGACCGGGAAAGCTTGAAGTACGGTGGCAGGGGAGCAAGACCCGTCGCCGGTCGGCGACGGTTTCACCTGCAGGCGGGACATTCCCCCTAGGGGGCGCCGGGCTCAGGCCCCGGCCTGAGGCGCGGCGGCGGCGGCCTTGGCCGCCTTCTCCTCCTCGTGCTGGGCGTGGATCTCGGCGGCGCGGTCCTTCTCCTTAATCGCCACGGCGGCCTTGCCGGTGCGGCCGCGCAGGTAGTACAGGCGAGCGCGCATCGCCTCCGACTCACGCTCCACCTCGATCTTCTCGATATTCGGCGAGTTCACCGGAAACACCCGCTCGACCCCCTCACCGTAGCTGAGGCGGCGCACCGTGAAGGTCTCATGGATGCCGTGACCCTTCCGCGCGATCACGATGCCGGCGTAAATCTGGACCCGCTCCTTGTCGCCCTCACGGACCCTGGTGTGGACGCGCACGCCGTCGCCGACTTTGAAAGGCGTGACGTCTTTCTTCACCTGATTGGCGGTGATTTCCTGGATGATCGGGTTCATGGCGTTTGATTATTTGAGCAAATCGGGCCGGACTTGGCGGGTTTTTTCTGACTGACGCGCGTTCCGCCAGCGTTCGATTTCGGCATGATTTCCGGAGAGGAGGATCTCGGGAACGGATATGCCCCGGAACTCGGCGGGACGCGTGTATTGAGGAAAGTCGAGCAAGCTGCGGCTGAAGGATTCGTGCGTCAATGACTTTTCCTGACCAAGCACTCCCGGGATGAAGCGCGAGAGAGCGTCGATAACGACCGCGGCGGCGAGGGTGCCGTTGGTGAGCACGTAATCACCGATGGAAATCTCCTGATCGATGACCCGGTCGCGGATGCGCTGGTCGATCCCCTCGTAGTGGCCGCTGAGGAAAATCAGGTGGGACTCGCGGGATAGCTCCTGCGCGAGCCCCGCCGAGAAGGGCCGGCCATCCGGGGTGAGGTAGATCCGACGGCAGCCCGGGGTCTGCAGCTGCTCGATCGCGGCGAAGACCGGCTCGGGCTTCAGCACCATCCCAGCGCCGCCCCCGAAGGGGCGATCGTCTGCCGTCCGGTGCCGGTCCGTGGTCCAGGTTCGCAGGTCGTGGACCCGTACCGAGAGGCTGCCCGCCGCGATGCCCTTGCCGAGAATGCTCTCGGCAAGGAACCCGTCCAGCATCCGCGGGAACAGCGTAATCACATCGACCAGGAGCGGCATCGGCGGGGGCCGGAAACGAAACCGCCCGGGCGCGGGGCCCGGGCGGAGAATCCAGGTTCGGGGGGCGGGATCAGCTCGCGGCGGCCACGGTGGCGCGGCGGACTTTCTTGATCATTGCGTGCATCGTGTCGGACGGCGTAGCACCCTTGCTCAGCCAGTAGTCGACCCGCTCGAGGTTGATATTGACCGGAGAGCCCTTCGCCTTGGGCGTGTAGGTGCCCAGGTTCTCGACCGCCGCACCGTCGCGGCGGGAGCGGGCTTCAGCGACGACCACACGGTACAGCGGCTGGTGGACGGAGCCGACCTTAGTAAGACGGATTTTAAGGGCCATGTCTGGGAGATTGCGGAGCGTTTCTGTCGTGGAAAAAGCGAATAAAACACCGCTCCACAATCAGCTTGTCAAGCCCCGCTTCCAAGCCCTCCCTCGCCCCTCTATGCTCAAAGCTGGCATCGTCGGCCTGCCCAACGTCGGCAAATCCACGCTTTTTAACGCGCTCACCCGCTCCCGCAAGGCGGAGGCCGCCAACTACCCCTTCTGCACGATCAACCCTAATGTCGGCGTCGTAGTGGTGCCCGATGAACGCGCCTTTGCCTTGCAGAAGATTGCCCGAACCAACGTGGTCGTCCCCGCCGCGATCGAGTTCGTCGACATCGCCGGCCTGGTCGCTGGCGCCAGCAAGGGCGAAGGCCTCGGCAACCAGTTCCTCGCGAATATCCGGGAGGTCGATGCCATCGTGCAGGTCGTGCGCTGCTTCGAGAACCCGGACATCGTCCACACGATGGGCGGGATCCAGCCGGTGCGGGACATCGAGGTCATCACCACGGAGCTGGTCCTCGCGGACCTCGACGCGGTCACCAAGCGGATCGAGAAGACGCAGAAAAAGGCCAAGTCCGGGGACAAGGAGGCGCAGGCCGAGCTGGCCCTGCTGCAGCGGCTTGAGCCGCACCTCAACGCCGGCCGGACCGCGAACCTGTTGCCGGCGACCGAGGACGAGAAAGCGCAGCTGAAGCTGTTCCAACTGCTGACGGCCAAGCCCGTACTCTTCGCGTGCAATGTCGCGGAGGGAGACCTCGCGGACGCCGAGCGCAACCCGTTTGTCCAGCAGGTCGCGGAGTTCGTGCGCACCCATCACGATGCCGCCTATGTGCCGATCAGCGCGAAGATCGAGTCGGAGCTGATCGACCTTGAGCCGGAGGAGGCCCGCGCCTTCCTGCGCGACCTCGGGGTGGCGGACTCGGGGGTCTCCGGGCTGATCCGTGCCAGTTACCAACTGCTGGGGCTGCAGACCTATTTCACCGCTGGCGAGAAGGAAGTGCGCGCGTGGACCATCAAGAAGGGCTGGAAGGCCCCGCAGGCCGCAGGCGTGATCCACACCGATTTCGAGCAGGGCTTCATTAAGGCCGAGGTCGTATCCTATCAGGACCTTGTGAACCTAGGCAGCGTCGCGGCCGCGCGCGAAGCTGGAAAGTACCGCCTTGAGGGCAAGGAGTACGTTTTCAAAGACGGCGACGTCGCCCTCTTCCGTTTCAACAACTGATCTCTGGGGCGCCGCCGGGCGAGGCATCCGTGCGCAGGCAACGCCTCCGCCCGAGCGCGGCCCAAGACCTTAAATGTGGATCGCCTCGCCGCTGGTGGCGGCGGCAGCCTCCGCGAGCGCCTCGCTCAGCGTGGGGTGGGCGTGGATGGAGCGATGGATTTCCTCGACGGTGCCCTCAAGGTTCATCGCCAGCACGTACTCGGCGATGAGTTCTGGCGCCTCATTGCCGAGGATGTGTGCGCCAAGGATTTCTCCGGTGGCGCTGTCAGTGATGACCTTCACGAAGCCCTCGGCGTCACCCGCCGCCACAGCCTTGCCGGAGGCGGCGAACGGGAACTTGCCCACCTTGTAGGCCAGCCCCTTCTCCCGGCAGGCCTTCTCGGTGAGGCCCGTGCTCGCAATCTGAGGCTGGCAGTACGTGCAGCCTGGGAAGACCTTGACGCGCCCCTGATGAGCGTGACCGAACATCGCGTTGACGGCCTGGATCGCCTCGAAGGTGGCCACGTGCGCGAGCCAAGGCGGGCCGATGATGTCGCCCGCCGCGTAGATCCCCTTCACGCCAGTCTCGTAGCGGTCGTCGACCTTCACGTAGCCTCGGTCGAGCTCGATCCGCACCTTGGGGGATACGGCGCCTTCGAGGTTCGGTGCGACCCCGACGGCGACCAGCAGGCTTTCGGCCTCAAGTTTCGCCGCCGCCCCGCCCGCAGCCGGAACCAGCTTCATTGCCACCCGGTCTGGCCCGACGACGATGCCCTCGACCTTGGTGCCGACGTGCACCGTGATGCCGGATTTCTCGAAGGCCCGCTGCAGGCCGCGGCCAACCTCCTCGTCCTCGACCGGCACGAGCTGCGGCAGGAGTTCAACCAACGTGACCTTGGTGCCGAAGGCGCTGTAAAAATAGGCGAACTCCACGCCGATCGCCCCGGCGCCAATAATCACCAGGGAGGCCGGCGGCCGCGCGCGCGGCACCAGCGCCTCCCGCGAGGTCATCACGCGCTCGCCGTCGACGGGCACGTCGGGCAGCCGGCGCGGCTTGCAGCCGGTGGCAAGGAGGATCTGGCGGGCGCGCAGGAAGCGGCCCTTGTGCTCGCCCTCGGTGACCTCGACCATCCCCGGGGCGGCGACCTGCGCCCGGCCGACCAAATAGTCGACCTTGTTCTTGCGGAAGAGGAACTCGATGCCCTTGGCCATCTGGCCGGCCACCCCGCGGGAGCGCTCCATCACCTTGGCGAAGTCGAATCCGACCTCGCCCACGCGCAGCCCGAAGGCGTCCGCCTTGCGCAGCGTGCGGTAGAGCTCGGCGCTCTTCAGCAGCGCCTTCGTCGGGATGCAGCCCCAGTTCAGGCAAGTGCCCCCGGCCCGTTCCTCCTCGATGCAGGCGACCCTCTTGCCCAGCTGCCCGGCCCGAATCGCGCCGGCGTAGCCCGCCGGTCCACCGCCGATGACGATGAGATCGTAGTCAACGCTTTCAGCCATTCCGCACGGTCACGCCGGCCGCGGGAACCGTCAAACGCATTCTCCACCGCGTGACGCCGCGGTTGCCTCACGCCGACGCGCCGCCCAACCTACGACCCGAATGCCCGCCCCTTCCCCATCGTCCGGCTGATGCGGTTGCTCATTCTCCAGGATCACCTGCGCAGTGGCGGCACGGAGCGTCAATCCATCCTGCTCGCCAACGCCTGCGCCGCGGCCGGGCACGCGGTCACGCTGATGACCTTCCGGCCCGGCGGAGCGCTCGCAAAGACCGTCTCGGCCGCGGTGACCCACGCCTCGCTCCAGCCCCGGGACCTCGGCCTCGACTGGTTCGCCCCGGGGCTCAGGCGCCAGGTCCGTGCGCGGCAGCCGGACCTGATCCTGCTGATGGGGCGGATGGCGAATTGCCTCGGCTGGCGGCTAACCCCGCTCGCGCCCGTGGTGGCGACGATGCGCACGGGCAAGCCGCTGCCCGCTTGGTTCCGCCGCACGCTGCGCGCCAGCCGGCACGTGGTTGCAAACAGCCGCGAGGCGCGCGATCAACTCCTGCAGGGGCACGGCCTCGCGCGGGAACAGGTCGCCGTGATCCCCAACTCGCTGGTTTTCCCGCTTGAGGCAGATGCGGATCAGACAGCGGCGCGGCGCGCGGAATGGCGCGCGCGGCTCGGCACGCCGCCCGAGGCGCAGGTGCTGGTCTGCGTGGCGATGTTCCGCCCAGAGAAGAATCAGCCGGAGCTGATCGAGATCGTGCGGGAGCTCCCGGCCGCGCCACCTTGGCAACTGTGGCTCGCCGGGGAAGGTCCGGAACTGGCTGCCTGCCGGCGCCGCGCGGAGGAGGCCGGGCTCGTGGAACGCGTGCGCTTCCCCGGTTTTCTCGCGGACCCGTCGCCGCTTTACGCGGCCGCCGACGTCGCGGTCCACGCCTCCCGAAGTGAGGCGCTTTCAAACTTCCTCATCGAGGCGCAGGCCCACGGCCTGCCCGTGGTCGCGGCGGCGGCGCAGGGCATCGCCGAATGCTTCGTCCCGGGCGAGACCGGCTGGATGATCCCGCGGGGCGATCACGCAGCGTTCCGGGAACGCCTCCGCGAGTGTCTCGGCGCCGGCCCGGAGATCCGCGCCAGACGCGCCCGGGCGGCGCGGGCGTTCGCGCGGGAAAACTTCGCTCCCGATCGCCAGGTCGCGGCCTACATGGAACTGTTCACCCGGCTGCTCCCCTCCCCCGGAAAATGAGCAACCAGCAGCGCACCGACCTGATCAAACGCCAACTGCGCGAGCACAAGTACGCGGACCTGTTCTCCCTCGCCAGCGCTTCGGCGGCTCTCTCTCGACGGTGCGGCGCATCCTGGATGGCCTTGAGGCGCGCGGGGCGGGGCGGTGGCATCACGGGCGCGCGTCGCTCGTCGGAGGGGACGCGCTCGCGCGCGAGAACGACTCCCTTACCCGCATCCAGCGCTAGGCGGACCGAAAGTTCCGCATTGCCAGCGTCATCGCGCAGCCGCTCGCCCCCGGCACCCCCGTAATCCTCGATGACGGCTCGACGACCTTCGCCGTGGCCCGCCTGCTAAAAAAAACAGGTGCAGGTGAGCACAAACTCGCTGCCGGTGGTCGCCCTGTTCGGGGACTTCGGCGCCGTCGAGACGATCGTCACGGGTGGCAGCATCCTCCCTCAGCAGGGAATGCCCGTCGGTCACGCCTGCGGGGCCGCGCTCGAGCAGGTGCGCGCGGAGCTCGCGATCCTCGCCGGCACAGGGGTCACCGAGCGCGGCGTCTGGAACGACAACGCGCTGCTGATCAGCACCCTGCGGCAGATGATCGAGGCGGCGGATTGGACCGTGTTCGCCCTCGATGCCTTGAAGTTCGGCCGCAAGGCGCTGAGCCTGACCCCGCCGTTCGGCCCGCGGATTAATTTCGTGACCGACACACCGCCCGCCCCCGCGGTCGCGGCAGCGATCACGGCCGGGGGCGCGCGACTCGCGCTCGCCGGCGGCTGAGCGCGCCAAATTTCCTAGCGCGGTTGCCTTTGGCGGCGCGACCCGCTTGCTCCGCGCGTGCCCGCCTCCGCGCCCACCTCCCGACCCGCCCCGGACTGCATCCGGCTCCGCGGCGTCCGCCAGCACAACCTCCAGGGCTTCGACCTCGACCTGCCCCTCGGCCGCTTCGTCGTGGTCACCGGGCTGAGCGGCGCGGGCAAATCCTCGCTCGTCTTCGATACCCTGCACGCAGAGGGCCAGCGCCGCTACGTCGAGACCTTCAGCGCATACACCCGCCAGTTCCTCGAATTGCTGCCCGCGCCCCGCGTGGACCGGGTCGAAAACATCCGGCCGTCGATCGCGATCGAGCAGACCAACACGGTCCGCACCTCCCGCTCGACCGTGGGGACGATGACCGAGTTGACCGACTACGCGAAAGTCTGGTTCAGCCAGGTCGCCGGCTGCATTGATCCGGCGACCGGGGAACCGGTTCGGGACGACCATCCGTCCGCGGTGTGGGCGCACGCGCGCGCCCAGCTCGCCCCCCGTGCCGTCGTCGTCGCCTTCCGGGTGGTCCGGCCGGCCGCCCTGACCTGGGCCGAGATCCTCGCCGGCCTGCAGGCACAGGGCTACGTACGCGCCCTGTTGCCGCTTACCAGTGGCGGATGGGAGGCGCGGCGTCTAGCCGAGCTTGCGACGGATCCCGCCCTGCTCGGGCAGGGCGATCAGTTGCTGGTGGCGCAAGACCGTCTAGCGCTTGCCGATGATCAGCGCGCGAGGTTCTTCGAGGCCGCTGAGAAGGCGTACCATTTCGGCCGAGGCGAGCTGGAACTGTTCACCGAAGAGCAGGGCCGGCTCGAGTCCGCGGGACGGCATTCCCGCGGGCTGCGTTCCCCCGCCACCGGGCGGGTGTTCCGCCCGGCCACACCGTCGCTTTTTTCCTTCAATTCGCCGCTGGGTGCCTGCCCGCGGTGCCGCGGCTTCGGCCGCATCCTCGAACTCGATCCCGCGCTTGCCATCCCCGACCACTCGCTGTCCCTCGCGCAGGGGGCGATCCGCTGCTGGGAGAGCGAGGCGTACGGGGGATCGAAGCGCGACCTGCTCCGCAGCGCCCGCCGGCAGGGGGTGCCAACCGACGTCCCCTTCTCCCGCCTTACCGAGACGCAGCGTCGCTGGGTGCTCGAGGGTGAACCCGGCGCCGACGACGCGCGCGGGGCCGACGCGTGGTACGGCCTGCACGGCTTCTTTCGCTGGCTGGAGCGCAACACCTACAAAATGCACGTGCGGGTATTTCTCTCGCGCTACCGCGCCGCGCTCCCCTGCCCGGATTGCGGGGGCAGCCGCCTCCAGCCCGAGGCCCTCTGTTGGCGCTGGCGCGGCCGCACCCTGCCCGAGTTTTACCAGATGTCCGTCACGGAGCTGCGGGCCCTGTTGGCAGAGGCGCCTGACGAGGCACCCAAGCCCGCGGAGGCCGCCGGGGTGGCGCGCGCGGCGATGCTTACCCGGCTGCGTTACCTCGAGGAGGTCGGGCTGGGCCACCTCACCCTCGACCGCCCCTCGCGCACCCTATCCGGTGGCGAGGTCGCACGGGTCAATCTCACCGCCTGCCTCGGCACCTCGCTGGTCGACACCCTGTTCGTCCTCGATGAGCCCAGCGTCGGCCTTCATCCGCGCGATGTGCACCGCCTTCTCGGGGTGATCCGCCGGCTGGTCGACGCCGGCAACACAGTCGTGGTCGTCGAGCACGATGAGGCCGTGATCCGGGCGGCGGACCAGGTCATCGAAGTCGGACCCGAGCCGGGTCGGCGTGGCGGCCGGATTGTCTTTCAAGGATCCGTCCCGGAGATGCTCACGCACGTGAAGTGCCTCACGGGACGCTACCTATCTGGCCGCGCCGGAGTTTCACCGGCGCCGCCGCGCCGGCCCGTGCCGGACGGCCACCCGTGCCTGCGGCTGGAGGGCATCTCGCGGCACAACCTGCGGGACCTCGACTTGCGCGTGCCCCTCGGTCGCCTCGTGTGCCTCAGCGGGGTCTCCGGCTCCGGCAAGTCCACGCTCCTCGATGCCGCGCTCCACCAGGGGCTCCTCCGCCAGCGCGGCCTCCCAGCGGAGGAACCCGCCGTCATCCGCCGGCTCACGCTCGACCAGCCGGTCGGGGAGATCGTGCTGGTCGACCAATCCCCGTTAAGTCGCACCCCGCGGTCGACGCCGGTTCTGTACGTCGAGGCTTGGGATCTCGTGCGGGAGCTGTACGCGGCGACGCCCGAAGCGCGGGCCGCGGGCCTCGGAGCCTCCGCGTTTTCCTTCAACGGAGGCGAGGGCCGCTGCGACCAGTGCCAGGGCCTCGGCTACGAGCGCGTCGAGATGCAGTTCCTGTCCGACGTCTTCGTTCCCTGCCCGGCCTGCGGAACCCGCCGCTTTAAGCCGGAGGTGCTCGCCGTGCGCCGGGAGGACCGGTCAATCGCCGAACTCCTTGACCTCACGGTAACGGAGGCGCTTGCGGTCTTTGCGACGCAGCCCGCGATCCACCGGAAGCTGGCCGGCCTCGAGGCCGTCGGGCTCGGTTACCTGCCGCTCGGGCAACCGCTCAACACCCTCAGCGGCGGCGAGGCGCAGCGGCTGAAGCTGGTCCGCCACCTCGCGGCCTTCCGCGATCGCGAGGCGCAGGCCCCGGCGCTGCTCCTGCTCGACGAGCCGACCACCGGGCTGCACCGCCACGACGTGGCCCGGCTGCTCGAGGTCCTCCAGACCTTGGTGGAGCAGGGAAACTCGGTGGTCATCGTGGAGCACCATACCGATGTCCTCCGAGCGGCTGACTGGATCATCGAGGTGGGCCCGGAAGCGGGTGCCGCCGGCGGGCGGATTACCGCGGAGGGGACGCCGGAGGACGTTGCAAAAAGCGCCACCGTGACGGCGCCCTTCCTGCGCGCCGCCTTGGCGTCGGAGGCTGGGCCAACGCTCAGCGAAGGTCTCCTCGCCGAGCCGGCGCCGCGCGTAACAGTTCGCCCAGCTGAGCTGAGGCTGACCGACGCGCGCGAGAACAACCTCAAGGATCTCACGCTCGCGCTGCCCCACCAGCAGCTGACCGTCGTCACCGGTGTGTCCGGTTCCGGAAAGTCAACCCTCGCCTTCGACATCCTTTTCGCGGAGGGCCAGCGCCGGTTTATGGAGTCGATGTCGCCGTACGCGCGGCAGTTCGTCGAACAGCTGCCGCGGCCGGCGATCGGGGGCCTGGCTGGCATCCCGCCCACGGTGGCGATCGAGCAGCGGATGACCCGTGGTTCGCGCAAGTCGACCGTGGCCACGATCACGGAGGTCGCCCAGCACCTGCGCCTGCTCTACGCCCGCGCCGGCGTGCAGCATCATCCGGAGTCGGGTCGCCCCGTGCGTCCCCTGGCGCGTACGGCCCTGCGCACACTCCTGCGCAAGGTGATGACGACTCACCCCGCGGCCCGGCGGGCCCGGCACCTCTACCTTTGCGCCCCGCTGATCCGCGGGCGGAAGGGCCACCACCAGCCAATCGCGGATTGGATCGCGGATCAGGGCTACCCGCTGATGCGCGCCGACGGGCAGCTGCTGCCCGTGGAGGCCTTCACGCGGCTGGACCGCTACCGCGAGCACGACATCGAAGTCGTGGTCGCCGATCTCCGCGCGGCCGGCGCGCCCCCGCCGGCCGCCGCGCTCGACACCGCACTGGCGCTGGGTCGCGGCGCCTGCTTCCTCCTGACGCCGCGGGACGGCGTGCTCTCCTGGTTTTCGACCACCCGCACCGACGCCGCCACCGGTGAGTCCTTCCCGGAACTGGAGCCGAAGCATTTCTCGTTCAACTCGCCACGCGGCTGGTGTCCCTTGTGTCGCGGGCACGGGCGCATTTTGCCTTGGATGCTGGAGCCGGCGGAGGAAGGCGAGGAGGACCCGGCGCGCCTCCTGCGGGAACTGGGACTCGAGGACGCCGGCGCCCTCGCCGCGGACGGTCAGGAATGCCCGGATTGCGGCGGCGCGCGGTTGAATCGGATCAGCCGAGCCGTGCGTCTGCCGTTCCGCGGCAGCCAGCCGGCGCTGTCGCTCCCCGAGCTGCTGCGGCGCACACCCGCGGAGCTCCTCCGCCTGCTCGGCGCCCTCGAGCTCGACGCCCGCGGCCGCGCCGTGCTCGCGGAGGTCCGCCCGGAGATCGCGGAACGCCTCCGTTTCCTCGAACGGGTGGGCCTCGGCTACCTCACCCTCGACCGCCCGACCGCGACCCTCTCCGGCGGCGAGCAGCAACGGATCCGCCTCGCCGCGCAGCTCGGTTCCAACCTCACCGGCGTGCTCTACGTCCTCGACGAGCCCAGCATCGGTCTCCACGCCAGCGACAACCAGCGCCTGATCGCGACCCTTGAGGGTCTGCGGGACAAGGGCAACACGGTGCTCGTCGTCGAGCACGACGACGAGCTGATGCAGCGGGCGGACCGGATCATCGACCTTGGGCCGGGCGCGGGCATCCACGGAGGGGAACTGCTCGCCTGCGGCACGCCCGACGAGGTCCGCGCGAATCCACGCTCCCTCACCGGTCGCTTCCTCGCGGCGGGCATCCCCCACCCGCTCCGCGGCAGCCGCCGCCCCCTGCCAGCGCCGAACGCGCGGGGCGCGTGGTTGAGCCTCGACAGGGTCCGTTTCCGCAATCTGCGGGACGTGCGCCTGAGGCTGCCGCTAGGCCGCTTGACGGTGGTCGCCGGGCCGAGTGGGGCGGGCAAATCGAGCCTCATCCGCGACCTTCTGCACCCGGCGGCATCCCGCGCCATTGCCGACCGCCGGGACCGTCTCTCCGGCCGGGACTTCACGCGCGGCGGCGGCGCGCCCGGGAAAAAGGGCCGGCCCCCCTTTAGCTCGCTCACCGGCGCCGCCGATTTCCGCCGGGTGGTGGAGGTCGATCAGGCGCCCATCGGGCAGACGCCGCGGTCCACTCCCGCCACTTACCTGGGAATCCTAGACCTGATCCGCGCGTTCTTCGCCCAGTTGCCGGAGGCGCGGCTCCGCGGTTACACCGCCTCGCGCTTCTCGTTCAACACGACGGGCGGCCGCTGCCCGGCCTGCGAGGGCGCGGGCCGCATCCGGCTGGAGATGGCCTTCCTGCCGGACGCATTTCTGCCCTGCGACACCTGCCAGGGATCGCGCTACGGCCCGGAGCTTAAGGACGTCACCTGGCAGGGCCGCGACATCGGCGCCGTGCTCAACCTCACCTTCGAGGAGGCCGCCCGCGAGTTCGCCTTTCACGCCGAACTTGGCGAGGTCTGCCGGCTGATGGTCGATTGCGGGCTCGGTTACCTCGCCCTCGGCCAGAGCTCCAACACCCTTTCAGGCGGCGAGGCGCAGCGCCTCAAGCTGGTGACCGAGCTGGCACAGGGCAGTCCCGGCCGCCGCGAACGGGCCCGCGGGGTGGCCGCGCGAAACCTTTACCTGCTGGAGGAGCCCACGATCGGCCTGCACCTTAGCGACTGCGAGAAGCTCATCCGCGTGCTCCACGCGCTCGTCGACCAAGGGCACACCGTAGTGGTCATCGAGCACCACCTCGACGTGATCCTCGAGGCGGACCACGTCGTCGAGCTGGGCCCTGGAGGCGGACCGGCGGGAGGCGAGATCGTCTACGCCGGCGATCCAGAGGGGCTGCTGCGGTGCAAAGGGAGCCCGACCGCGCCCCACCTACGGCGACTGCGCCGGGCCCGCGGTTGACCCGGGGCTCAGCCCGCCGCCAACCGCCCCGAGACCAGCGGCCAGATCAGACCGAAGGACGGGCAGAAGTCCCCAGGCGCGCGGGCCAGCCACGCGTCGACGTCGGCGGGTGGGTGCCACGCCGCCTCCTCAATCTCCCGCGGCTCGAGGCGCAGCGGGCCGTCGTGGCGGAGCCGGTAGACCCAGACGAATTCCCAGCCGGTCGCCTCGCACGCCTCCACCCGGAACCAGCGCGCCGGCGCCGCTCCCGCCGGAGGGTAAACCCCGATCTCTTCCCCCAGTTCACGGAGCGCGGCCGGGTCGTACTCCTCGCCGGAGTCGACGTGCCCGGAACAGGAGGAGGCCCACAGCCGCGGCGCGACGTCCTTGTGCGCGGACCGCCGCTGCAGCAGGATCCGCCCGGCCGCATCGAAGACCATCACGTGCACGGCCCGGTGCCAGAGCCCGCGGGCGTGCACCTCGCGCCGGGAAGCCCGGCCGATCACGGCGTCGCGCGCATCGACCACGTCGAAATACTCCTCGGAAACGCTCATCGCGCCAACAAGGCGCGACGCACCTACGCTGTAAAGCCCGCGCCAGCCGACCGGGCGGAGTTCGCGCTTCCCGAGAAGAGGAACGCGATTTGGCTTGGTCGGGGGCTCGCCGGGGGTGTTTGCTCGCCGCCACGTCTATGCCGAAGATTGAAGTCAACAAGGTCGCCGAGATCCTGAAAAAGAACGAAATCTCGCCGGCGATCCTCCGCCGCATCGTCGAGGAGATGAACCTCGCCGTTCAACCCGACCCGGGCGAGGAGGAGAAACCGCCTCCCGTGAAGAAGCAGTTCGTGATTTTGGTGAGTGACCCGGACGAGCACCTGCCGAAGCACGATTTCGTCGGCTGGGTGCTACAGATCCCGGAGAATGAGAGCGTCGCGACCACGCAGGACCGCCTCTTCCGCGCCGCCTACGATTTCAACACGACCAAGAAGGGGCGCCTGCTGCCGGTGAAGACCGTCGGCGAGGCGATCGAGCACGTGCCCGCCAAGTTCCTCAAGGAGACCGACGTCTGGGTAAAGACGAAGACCCCCGTGCTAGTCATCCGCACCGACAACGAAATCCCGAAAGAGCAGGGTTAGAGCCCGTGGCGGCGGGGGTCGAACCCCCGCGCCCGCAGCGCCGCCCGCAGGGTGTCCAGCTCCAGCTTGGCGCCGGGCCGCACCCCGTGCTCGCGGAACCAGCCCTGCTTCACCTCGACCGCGAACTGAAGGTCGTCCGCGCGGGAGGCCACCGGGGTCTCGTCGAAGGGGTGGAGCGGGTAGACCTCCGCCAGCGTGCCGTCCGCGCGATAAAAGCCGATGTCGAGTGGCGTGGGGGTGTTGCGCATCCAGAAGCTGAGGCGCTGGGGCCGCTCGTAGACGAAGATCATCCCGTCGTCCGGCCCGAGGTCGCGGCGCTCCATCAGGCCCCGCTGCATCTCCGGCAACCGCACCGCCAGCTGCAGGCGCACGGTGCGCCCGCCCATGCCGATGGGGAAGAACTCGGCGGCGCCCTTGGGGACCGGCGGCGCGGTCTCCCCGGAGTTGCCCCGCCCGCAGCCCGCGAGCGCGGCCCAGACCGCCAGCAGCGCGAGCGCCAAAACCGGATTTGCGTTTTTCACGCGCGGAGGGCTAATCCCCACGCCGCCGCAACTCAATCCCCGCCTCGACGTGCCCGGAACCACCGCCGAAATCCCGCCGCTCCTTTACGCGGACACCCACAGCTGCCCGGACGCCCTCTACTATGGCGGGGTCGAGATGAGCGACCCGTTCATCTGCTTCGGCCACAGCGGCCGCCGCCACGCCATCGTGAGCGCCCTAGAGTTCGGCCGCGTTCGCCGCACGTCCCGCTTCGACGTCGTGCAGCCGCTTGACGCCTTCGTGGAGCGGGCGCGACGGGAATGGCCCGAACGCCGGCCCGGCGCCGCGGAGGTAATCCGGCTTGCCGCGCGCGACCTGAGTCAGCGGCGTTTCCGGATTCCGGACATCTTCCCCACCGGCCTATACACGCAGCTGACCGCGCTCGGGCTTGAGCTCAAGGTCGCGCGGGGCGCACTGTTCCCGGAACGGGAAATCAAGACCGCGGCCGAGATCGCCGCGATCCGCGAGGGCAACCGCTGCAGCGCCATCGGCCTCGCGGCGGCAGAGGGCATTTTGCGCTCGAGCAGGGTCCGCGGCCGCCGCCTGTACCACCGAGGCCGCGTGGTCACCAGCGAGTCCGTCAAGCTGGCCATCGAGGTGGCCGTGCTGGAGGCCAGAGCCGTCTCCGCCCACACCATCGTCGCGGGCGGCGACCAGGCCTGCGATCCGCACGAGCGCGGACATGGGCCCTTGCGTCCGGATGAGCTGATCATCGTGGACATCTTCCCGCGCGTGACCCGCCACGGCTACCACGGGGATATGACGCGGACCTTCCTGCGCGGCCGGGCCAACGAGCGCCAGCAGGCGCTGGTCCATACCGTGCGGGAGGCGCAGCGGGCTGCCTTGCGCCGGCTGCGCGCCGGGGTCAACGGGCGGGACGTTCACCAGGAATGCGTGAACGTGTTCGCCCGCGCGGGCTTCGCCACCCGCCACCTGAAGTCGGGCTCCGTGGGTTTCTTCCACGGCACCGGCCACGGTCTCGGTCTGGCCGTGCACGAGTTGCCCCGCCTGAGCGGCAGCGTCGATTACATCGTCCCTGAAGGCTCGGTCGTGACCGTTGAGCCCGGCCTCTATTATCCCGGCCTTGGCGCCTGCCGCATCGAGGACGTCGCACTCGTCACGACGGGCGTCCCGCGCTTGCTGTCCCGCTACTCCTACGACTGGCAATTCTGACCCGATGCGCGACCTGCCCCAACTCCTGCGGCGCCTTCGGCGCCTGCGCATCCTCGTGGTGGGCGACGTGATGCTCGACCATTACATCTGGGGTGATGCCACCCGGATCTCCCCCGAGGCGCCCGTCCCTGTAATCGACATCGCGCGCGATTCCTGGACCGCGGGGGGCGCCGCGAACGTCGCCCTTAACCTTGCCTCACTGGGCGCCCAGTGCACGGTCATCGGCCATTTCGGGGCCGACGAGAGCGGCCGCCGCCTCGAGGGTCTGCTCCGGGAACGAGGCATCGAGTCCGTGTCTACCCCCGGGGGGGCACCCACGATCGTGAAGACGCGCGTGCTCGTGCGCCAGCAGCAACTCTGCCGGCTCGATCGGGAGGCTGCTCCCTCAGCTTACGAGGTACCCCTTAGACCGCTGACCGCGCTCATCGGCCCCGCGCTGGCCGCCTGCGATGCCGTGATCCTCTCCGACTACGCCAAGGGCATCCTGAACAACACCGTGCTCCGCGAACTCACGCGCCTCGCCCGGGCCAAGGGCAAGCTGATCGCCCTCGACCCGAAGCCGCGGCGCGGCCTCGCCTTCGACGGCCTCGACCTCATCACCCCGAACAAGCGGGAGGCGCTGCAGCTCGCGGGCCTCGAGCCCTCCCCGCACGCCCCGTTTCCCGCGGCCGAAGTCTGCGCCCGCCTGCACGAGCGCCACGCGACGCGGCACCTCGTCGTGACGCTCGGCGAGGAGGGGATGCTGCTCAGCACCGGCGGCAAGGTCCGCAAGGTGATCCCGACCGCGGCCCGCGAGGTGTTCGACGTCTCCGGCGCAGGCGACACGGCGCTGGCCGGGCTAGTGCTCGCGCTGGCGGCCGGATCCTCCCTCGAAAAGGCGGCCCATTTCGCCAACGCCGCCGCCGGCGTGGTGGTGGGTAAGCTGGGCACGGCCGCGGTCACCCCGGCCGAGCTCACGGCCTATGTGGGCCGGCGATGATCACCCTCCACGACCTGCCTCCGCCCACCGGCCCGCTTGCGGGCGGGGCGCTGTTCCTCGACCGCGACGGAACCCTCAATTTCGACCGTCATTACGTCTCGGATCCGGCGGGCATCGAGCTGATCCCCGGCGTGGCCGAAGCCCTCCGCGCGGCCCGCGCCTTGGGCCTGCGGCTGTTTCTCCACACGAACCAGTCGGGCATCGCCCGCGGCCTGTTCCAGCTCGCCGACGTCGACCGCTGCAACGAGCGCTTGGAGAAACTGCTCGGGCTGCCCCGGCCGGTCTTCGACGCGATCTGCGTTGCGCCGGAGGGCCCCGATGACCCCCAGGTCTACCGCAAACCCTCGCCGCGCTTCATCCAGGAATGCGTGGCGCGCCATCAGCTCGCGCCGGAACGCTGCTGGATGGTGGGTGACCGCGAGAGCGACCTTGAGTCAGGCCGGCTCGCGGGCATCGGCACCGCGGCCGTCTGCACCGGCCAACGCGACGCCGCGGCGTGGCGGCAACTGCTCCCGGCCGGCTCCCCGGTCTGGCCGAGCCTGACGGAGCTGGTGGCCGCGCTGGCGGCCGGAGCGGGGCACCACGATGCCTGAACTCGCCGAGGTTGAATTTTACCGGAAACGCTGGGCGCTTGCCGGCACCGGGTCCGTGATCCGCCGGCTGCACGTGAACGCGGACCGGAAGGTTTTCCGCGGGACGGACGCGGTGGCGCTGCAGCGGGCGCTGACCGGCCGGCCGCTCGGCGCCTCGCAGACGTCCGCCAAGCAGATGCTGTTCCGCGCCGGGGACTCGGGCTGGCTCGGCATTCACCTAGGAATGACGGGGGAACTATTCGCCGCGCCCGCAACACACTCCCCCGGCCGGCACGATCACCTCGTGCTCTTCCAGGACGAGCGCGCCCTCGTCTTCCGCGATCCGCGGATGTTCGGACGAATCCTGTTCCACGAAGGCCCGGCCGCCCCGGATTGGTGGAGCCGCATCGCTCCGCCGATCCTCTCCGAGACGTTTACGGTCGAGGCCGTCGCCGCGTTCCTACGCCGGCGGCGCCGTGCCCCCCTGAAGGCGGTGCTGCTCCAGCAGGAGCGGTTTCCCGGGGTGGGCAACTGGATGGCGGACGAGATCCTTTGGCGCGCGGCGTTGCCACCCGCCCGCCCCGCGGGCGCGCTTACCCCGGTCGAAGTGCGCCGGCTCTGGCGCGAGTGCCGGCAAGTGTGCCGCCAGGCCCTGGCGGCGATCGCCGGGAGGGGCGATCACCTGCCCTCGGACCCCAACGTCGGGATCCCCCGCAGCTGGCTGTTCCTGCACCGCTGGCGCGACGGGGGCCGTTGCCCGCGCACCGGTAAGCCGCTCGCGCGCGCCACCATCGGCGGCCGCACTACCTGCTGGAGCCCCGCCCGGCAGGGACGGAAGTGAAACGCGTCCGCCTCGACGAGCTGCTGCTACAACGGGGCCTCGCGGAATCCCGCGCCCGGGCCCAAGCCCTGATCCTCGCGGGCCGGGTCAGCCACGGCACCGCGCGGCTCGAGAAGCCGGGCAGGGCCGTGCCGGAGGACCTTGAGGTAACCGTCGCCCAGCCGTCGCGCTTCGTCAGCCGAGGCGGCGAGAAACTCGTGGCCGCCCTCGCCCACTTCGCCCTCGACCTGCAGGGAACGCAGGTCCTCGACGTCGGAGCCTCCACCGGGGGCTTCACGGATTGCGTCCTCCAGGCCGGCGCCGCCGCCGTGACCTGCGTCGATGTTGGCCGTGCCCAGTTGCACGCTCGGCTCCGGGCGGACCCGCGGGTGACCAACCTCGAGCAGGTGAACGCCCGCCACCTCCGGGCCTCCGACCTGCCCCGGCCCAATTACGATGCGATCGTGATGGACCTCTCCTTCATCTCTCTCACCGCCGTGCTCCCGGCGGTCTGGCCCGTACTGCGCCCGGCCGGGACCCTCGTCGCTCTAGTGAAACCACAGTTCGAGGCCGGCAAGGCGGAAGTGGACCGGGGCCGGGGCGTCATCCGGGATCCAGCGGTGCAGGAAGCGGCGCTGGCGCGCGTGCGCACCGCGGCCGCGCAGCTCTCCGGGGTTGAAGATCGCGGGGCCATCGACTCCCCGCTGCGGGGAGCGGACGGCAACCGTGAGTTCTTGCTGTGCCTCCGCCGCAGGGCATCCTGAAAGAGCCCGATGAAACCCATCCATCGTCTCGCGTTCGTGGTAAACCGCAACAAAGCCGGCGCGCCAGGCCTCGCCCGCGAGCTAGCCGCCGTCGCGCGCGCCAAAGGGGTGCAACTCCAGCAGACCAGCCGTTTTCCACTGCCGTCCGGTTACCTCAAGGGGATGGACGCCTGCTGCGTGATCGGCGGCGACGGCACACTCCTGGGCGCCGCCCGTGAATCCGCACGCGAGCAGGTCCCGCTGATCGGCGTCAACCGCGGCAGCCTCGGCTTCCTCACCACACTCTCCGCCGAGGAGGCCCGCGGCCGCTTCCCCGAACTCCTCGCTGGCCGGTTCCAGGTCGATCACCGCACGATGCTCGGCTGCGCGACCGGACCCGGCACCAGCGATCTCGCCCTCAACGACGTGCTCATCAAGGACGAGGTGAACTCCCGCCTCGTGCGCCTCGAGGTTTTTGCGGACGACGAGCTGGTCACGGACTACCTCTGCGACGGCCTGATTTTCTCCACCCCGACCGGATCCACTGCCTACAACCTTTCGGCCGGCGGACCGATCCTCCACCCCGGCTCAGGGGTCATCGTGATGACGCCGATCTGCCCACACACGCTGAGCAACCGCGCCATCATCTTCCGGGACGATGTCCGCATCCGGGTTCATAACCGCTCCCCGGGTTCACGGTTACTGGTGGCGATGGACGGCCAGCGGAAACTGCGGGTCAGCGGGCATTCGCCAGTCGAGATCGCCCTCGCGCGGCGGCGCCTGCCCTTAGCTCAAGTCCCTAATTATTCCCATTTTAACGTCGTCCGTCACAAACTCCGATGGAGCGGCGGCTTCGCCGCCAAGCGCTGAAATGCGCCCGGCAAAATCAAGGGTAACCTTGACAAAACAAGCATGTGCTTCAATCCAAGCGCCTTCGAGAATACTCCAAGAATGAACACCACGAACCATCTCAACCTCACCGTCGCGGTCCTCGCCGCCGTTCTTTGCCTCCCGGTCACCCTCGTCGGTGCTGAAGAGAAGAAGGGGAATCGCGGTTTCGCCGCGATGGATACCGACAAGGACGGCAAGGTCTCCAAGATGGAGTACATCGCCGCGCAGAACGGCAACGCCAAGGCGGAGTCCCGCTTCGCCAAGCTGGACACAGATAAGGACGGCTTCCTGACCAAAGCCGAGCACGCCGCGGGCCAAAAGAAAAAGGATAAGTAACCCTGCCTTTCGGAAAACTTGAGGCGACCCGCAGGGGTCGCCTCTTTTTTTTCGCCGGCAGGGCACCCCGCTGGCGCGGCCGGACACCGCCACTTCAGACCGGCTCGGGCCGTACAACCAACTGCAGGGACCGTTCCGGGCGGAGCCGCTCCCGCGAAAAGGCCGCCAGCATCGCGGAGCTCACGCCCTCGACCTTAGCATCATACTGCCGCCAGTCGTTGAGATCGAAGCCCTGCAAGGCATTGAGACCAGCCTGTAGCGCCCGGGCCGACGGCGTCTGCAGGCTCTGTCGCCGCGCAGCCTTGAGCCGCGCTTGGCAGCGGGCCAGCTCCGCGGGTTCCACCCCGCCGGCAGCGACCCGGGCGATCTCCGCGTCAATTTCCGCCAGTACCTCCGCTTCCTTGCCCGGCTGGGTGCCTGCGAGGAAGGAAAACATCCCCGATCGCAGCCCGGTCACCCGCGCGGAACGCACGAAATAGGCGAGCCCCTTGTCCTCCCGTACGCGCTCGAAAAGCCGAGACGCCATCCCGCTGAGGCACTCGTCCAACACCTCGCCGGTGTAGAAATCCGGCGCGTGCAACGCCGGACCGGGATAGGCCCGCAGGACGACCGCCTGTTCGCGGGGCTGGAACTCCACAAAGGCCCCACGCTCCGCCGGCAGCGGCACCAGGGGTACCGCTTTTTCCGCCCCGCCGCCGGCCGGCAACCGGGAAAGTAGGCGCTCGAGGGGACGCCGGAGGACCGCGGGGTCAAAGTCCCCCGCCACTGCTAGCACGGTATTGCCCGCCAACGCCAACCGCCGGTGTAGCACCGCCAAGTCCGCGGGCCGCAGCGCCTGGACCCCGGGGATATCCCCAGAAGCATCCAAACCTAGCGGGTCGGCACCGAAGAAACGCCGCCGGAGCCGCTTGCGGGCCCACGTCACAACGTCGTCGTCATCCTGACGGAGCGCCGCCACTTGGGCGTCACGCTCGAGCCTAAAGGTGCCCTCGCGGAACGCGGGCGCTAGGACCGCGTCGGTCAGCAGTTCCATCGCCAGCGCCGCCTCGTTGGGCAGCACCTCGACCGCGAACCCCAGGCTATTGTTGCCGCAAAAGGGATAAAAAGCTCCACCGACGGACTCGATCGCCCGCGCCACCTCGGCCGCCGTCCGGCGCTGGGTGTCCTTGGTAAGCAGGGTGGACAGCAGCGCCGTCGCCCCGCGCCGGTCCGGAGCCTCAGTAAGGGGCCCGCCGGGCAGCAGCAGGCGCAGGTGCAGGTTGGGCAGGCGCGGATCGGGCTGGAGCAGGAGACGGGCGCCATTGGCGAGCTTGGTCTCGGTGAAATCCGGCGGCGCGGCCCGCCTTACAACCGCCGCGGAACCGGCCCCGGCCGCAGCCGGCCCGGTCGAAACCGCGATGAGGCTGGAGTCCGTCAGGTGGCGCGCCGCCACCGCCTGCAGCGTCCGGCCGGTCACCCGGGCCAACTCGCCGAAATAGGTGCGACCGTGGTCGAGATCGCCCACCACGACCTCGGCGGCGCCCAACCGCGAGGCCTGGCCGCTCATCGTCTTGCGGGAATTGATCTCCCCCACCACGAGCTGGCGCCGCGCCTTGCGGAGGTCGGCCGCCGGGACCGGGCGGCCCAGATAACCGCGAAGCGCCCGGAGGATCGCCGCTTCGGCTCCGGCCCGCTTGCCCGGATCGCAGGTATATGAAACGCAGAAAAGGCCGCTCGAACCGGGATTCCAGGCACTCGCGTCGATCTGGTGGACCAAGCCAGCACGGTCACGAACCTCCCGCCACAGCAAGGAGCTCTCGCCGTGACCGACAACGGCGGCCAGCAAATCCAGGGCCGGGGCGTCGACGTGGCTGAGACCGGGGATAGGCCAAGCCAGGATCGAGCGGCAAACCTCGACCTCCTCGGCGCGATGCTCCCGCCGGGGGGCAAGCTGCCGCGGCTCGGCCGGAACCAGCACCGGGACCGACCGGCGCCGTGGCACCGAGCCGAAATGCCGCCCGATCTCCCCGAGGATCGCGGGCGCATCCACATCCCCGACCACGACCACCACCAGGTTGTCGGGCACGTAGCGCTCGCGGTAGTAGGCCAGCAGCTCTTCCCGAGAGACCGCGGCAAAGACATCCCGGTGCCCGATGATGGGATGCCGGTAAGGATGCTCACGGAAGGCCGTCGCGAACAGCGCGTCCCACAAACGGTTGTCGGGATCGTCGCGCGTCATCGCGATTTCCCGCAGGATCACGTCCCGCTCCTTCGCCACCTCGTCCTCCGGAAGCGTGGAATGAAGCACGGCGTCCGCGAGGACGTCGATCGCCACGGCCGCATGCTCGCTGGGCAGATCGACGTAATACACGGTCCGGTCGTAGGTCGTGTAGGCGTTGAGATACCCACCGTGGGCCTGAATCGTGGCACTGATCTCGCGCCCGGCGCGCCGCGCCGTGCCCTTGAAGAGCATATGCTCAAGAAAGTGGGAAAGGCCCGCGCCCAGCTGGGTCCCCTCGTGGACGCTGCCGGAGCGAACCCAGACCTGCACGGATGCCAGCGCCGCGGCGGCATCCGGCTTCAGGACGACGGTCACGCCGCTGGGTAGCACGACCCGCTGCACCGGCTCGCGCCAGAAAGCCTCCAGGAAAGCGGTGTCCGGGGTGGCGCACACCGACGGCCGCGCCGGAGACCGGCGCGGCCTCATGTTGCTCCCCGGGCCCGGGGACCGGAGGCCCCGCGGGAGTGGCGGGAGGGCAGGAATGGTCTCACGAAGGCTTCCTCAAACTCAAAGACCTCTCCGAAGTCCTCTCGGCGATCCTGATCGGTCTTCGAGAACATATTGTACTCGATCAGGTTGAAGACGATTTCGCCGAAGTCGGCACAGCGGTGGATGCCCCAGGCATTGAGGACGGTCTTCGTCAGGGGACCAAACTGGTCGATGGCGTAGACGCGGAGCCCGTGGAGCAATTCCGGTCCTGACACGTGCCGGGAACGTCCCGCGCGCGTCGCGTCCCTTTTCTGGAGTTCCTTCACGGTGTGATCCAGCCCGAGTCGCACGAATTCGTAAGCCTTTCGGTCGAAACGCGCGTCCTCTTTGCAGATGAGCGCGACCACCTCGCTGAAATCCGGAGTTTCCATGATACCCGCCCGAATAGGCACACGGGACGGTGCGGTGCAATCCCGCACCGCGTGAATTTCGCGAGCGCAACCCCCACCGTTTTGCAGCGTCTAGCCTTACGCGATTGCCCATGTCCCCCACCCTGCCCACCGCCGAAAACTCCTCGGCTGAAAACGCCTCGTCCCCTATGGAGACCGACCCGCGCCTGATCCTCGCCAAGTCACGCCTCAAGTCGGCTGGGTTGCGAGTCACCCAGCCGAGGATGAAAATTCTTGCGGCCCTCTGCCGGCAGACCAGCCCGGTCTCGATCGAGCACCTCCACGCCGGCCTGCCGGCCGCGGCCTGCAATCTTGTGACCGTTTACCGGGGCATGGCGGCCTTCGAGCGCGGCGGCCTTGTGCATCGCGCGGTGATCCATGAGGGCACGTCACTCTACCAGATCACCCTCGGACAGCCGGAAACCTATCACGTGATTTGCCGCTCCTCCGGCAAGCTTGCTCCGCTCTCCGCAGAGGTTTCCGGCGAACTGCAGAAGGCGGCGGCGAAGGCACGCGAGGAATTGCGCGGGAAGGGCTACCGGGAGGTCGCCCATAGGCTGGAATTTTCCGGCGTCGCGCCGCCGGCGACCCAGCGGTGACCGCCACGGACGCCCCGCACCGCCGTCAGCGGGCGGCGGTGTAGCGAGCGGCGACGCGTTCCCAGGCTACCAGGTTCCAGAAGGCGGCGACGAAATCCGACCGGCGGTTCTGGTACTGCAGGTAGTAGGCGTGCTCCCAGACATCCAGCCCGAGCAGCGGGACCGCGCCCTCCATCAGCGGCGAGTCTTGGTTGGCAGTGGACGAGACCTCGAGCCGACCAGCCTTGATCGTCAACCACGCCCAGCCGCTGCCGAACCGCTTCATCGCGGCATCCGTGAACTGGGCACGAAACGTGTCCAGGGAGCCGAAGCGCTCCTGCAGCGCCGCCGCCAGAGCGCCCGACGGGGCTCCGCCGGCTCGCGGGGCGATCACATCCCAGAACAGCGCGTGGTTGAGGTGCCCCCCCACGTGGTTGCGGACCGCGGTGCGGATGGCCTCCGGCACCGCCGCCAGATCCTTCACCAGTTCCTCGGCGCTCCGGTTCCGCAGCGCCGGGTGGGAGGCCAGCGCCGTGTTGGCGCTCGTGATGTAGGCTTGGTGATGCTTGGAGTGGTGGATCTCCATCGTCCGGGCGTCGAAGTGCGGCTCCAAAGCGGCATAGGCGTAAGGCAGGGCCGGCAGCGTGAAGGGCTGGGGCGTACCGGCGACGGGCGCGGCGGCGAGCCGGTAAGCGCCCGGGAGGACCGCGAGGCCGGATCCGAGCGTCTTGACTAACGTGCGGCGCGAGAGGGTAACGGCAGAGCTCATTGCTCGCTTGTAGCATCGACACGGCGCGGCGCAAGTCGCGGCCGCAAGCCCGGCTCCAACCTTGCCAAAACTACGCCCGACACCGCAGCGTACCGTCACCGATGAAACCCCGCCTCTCCCGCCGTGACGCCCTGCGCTCCCTCGCCGGCGCCGCCAGCCTCTCCGCGCTCCGCGCCCGAGCCGCCACGCCCGCCCCCGCTCCGGGTCGCATCCGCCATTCCGCCTGCAAATGGTGTTACAAGGACATCTCGCTGGAAGCCGTCTGCACGGCCGCCCGCGAGATCGGCCTCGAATCGGTGGAACTCCTCAATCCGGCGGACTTCCCCACCCTCGCCCGTCACGGGCTCCATTGCGCGATGGTGAGCAATCCGACCGGCAAGACGGCCGCGGGGGTCACCGTGGGTGGCATCACGAAGGCGTTCAACCGCCCCGAACACCACGAGACTCTGATCGCGCTCTACGAACGCCGGATCCCTGAGGTCGCCGCGGCCGGCTTCGAGAACCTGATCTGCTTCTCAGGCAACCGCGACGGCCTCGACGACTTGCAGGGGCTGGAGCACTGCGCGGCCGGCCTGCGCCGCCTGGTGGCCACCGCAGAGAAGCACCGCGTGACCCTCGTAATGGAATTGCTGAACTCGAGGGTGAACCACCGCGATTATATGTGCGACCGCACCGCGTGGGGTGTCGAACTGTGCCGCCGCGTTGGCTCGGAGCGCTTCAAGCTGCTTTATGACATCTACCATATGCAGATAATGGAGGGGGACGTCATCCGCACCATCCAGACGAACGCCGCGTGGATCGCCCACTACCACACCGCGGGGAACCCCGGGCGCCACGAATTCGAGCCGCAGGACGCGCAGGAGCTGAACTACCCGGCCATCATGCGCGCCATCCAGGCGACGGGCTACCGGGGCTTCGTCGGCCAGGAGTTCCTGCCCACCCGCGACCCGCTGACCTCGCTCCGGGCGGCGGTGCGCCTCTGCACCGTCTGAGCTCGCGGCCTACCCCTCGCGTCCGAGGGCGCGCGCGAGCAGGTTGCGCGTCATCCGCTGCACCCGCTCGTCCGGGCCGTGCGGGCGGCTCCAGTGCGACCAAGGCAGAACGTGTCCGGGCGGCGACGACAGGGCCTGCGCCCACCAGATGGTAGAGGCGTTGAAAACAAAGTTGTCCTTCGGCCCGGGATAAAGGGTGGCCGCCCACTGCTGGGGCCGCACCCCGCTGACCCAGGCCGTGCCGGCCGCCACCACCTCGAGCCCGGGAATCTCGGTCGCCGGCTGCCCATGGTACTCCCAGCCGATAAGGCCGGGGATGCTCTCGCCGGCCTGCATCCCGGTGCCACCGAAGAGCCAATGCCCCGGCAGGCGGCAGGTCCAGTCGCCGCCACCGTTGATCGGCTCCACGTTGCGCGCCCCCATCAAAAGGCCCTCGTCGGGTCCGCGGTGGGGAAAAGGCCCGTGGCGTTCGTGCCGCTCGCGGGCGTAAGATTGTTCCCCGCCGAAGGGACCGCCGCGGAAAATGATGCGGTTGGGCCGGCCGTCGAGCGCGGGGCGGAAGGGCGTGACCCAGCACACCGAGTTGCCGCACAAGAACAGCAGGCTCACGCCGGAGTCGCGCAGCCGCTCCACGCTTCGGTACTGCCGGATGTCCCAATATTCATCGTGACCCACGCTGAGAAAGGCGCGGCAGCGGAGCGCTCGGTCGGGGGTCAACAGGTCGCTGTTGGAGCAATAGGTGACGTCGTAGCCGTGCTGTTCCAGCCAGTAGGCCAGCGGGAACTCGAAGCAGAGCCACTCGCCGGAGCCCACGGTGCGCGGATCATTGACCACGCTGCTCCACTGGGCCTCGCGGCCGTATGGGCGGTCGAAACTCACGTCGGCCCACGGGCCCTGGTTTCCCTTGGGATGCGTGTAGACAGAAAAGCGGTTCGGCCACCGGTTGTAAGCCTGCCAGGTATTGTCCGAACACTGGAAGAGAATGTCCGCCGGGCGGTCGTCCCGCACGATGAAGACGATGTGGCTCTGCCAGTAGGGCTCGTCCGCCGCCGCCGGGATGGTGGTGAGCCGTCCGAGGTAGACCCCACTGACCCAGTCCGCGGGGATGGTGAGGGCGGCAGAAGGCTCCCAGCGGCACTCGTGGAGATTCTTTTCGCCCGGGGTCGGTGTCGGCTGAGTGCGGGTCTCCAGCGGTCCCAACTCGGCTACCTTCCGTGCCCCGCGGCCGCCATAGTAACCGGTTCGGAACAGCTCCAGCCGCACCGGCCGCGGCGGATTGGTCGAGATCATCACCTCGATCCGGTCCCCCGCCTGCACGCTCTGGCGTGAGCAATAGCCCTCCACTGCAGGGGAGCGGAATCCGTCTTGGTCGACCCGGACCCGGGTCAGCTGCCAGTCGCGCGATCCCTCGCGCGCGTTCTCGGCCGCGATGATCCCGGCGCGGCCAGGCGTCGAGGCAGCAGCCGCCACGGCGGCGACTGGCGCCGCGGCGAGCAGGGCGGCGGCCCCGGTTTGGAGGAATTCGAGGCGGGAAAGCGGGGGCGGGTCGGACCAAGTCATTCCCTAGCGAGGCACGTTTCCGCGGCGGGCGCAAAGCGGTTTCCCGACGCGCCCCGCCCCCGCAGGGGAATGGCCCAGATAGCGGGCCAAGGCGCTTTCGCCCTTGCGGGACGGGGACTTCGGGGCTTTTAACACCCTTTAACACCCCGCGATCGCCGGCGAAAATTCCGTGCCGGACCGGCCGCGACCCTGATCCAACTATGAACCTGCCCCCGCCCCGCCGGATCCTTTCCGGCCTCGTCCTCGGCCTCGGCCTTGCCGCCGCGCTGCCGTCCGCCTCCGCCCTCCAGCTCTCCGAGGGCGAGCTCAAGGTGAGCTTCGACTCCACGCTCTCCTTTGGCGGCCTCTACCGGCTGCAGAACCCGGACCGGAATATGTACGGCTTCACGAGCGCCTTCCAAGGCGTCCCCGGAGCGCAGAACTCGGTCAACTCCGACGACGGCAACCTCAACTACGGCAAGGGATGGGTCTCCCAGCTGCTCAAGGGCAACCACGACCTTGAGGTCCGCTACGGCAACTTCGGGGCGCTGGCCCGCGGCTACTGGTACAACGACTTCAAGGCCGACCAGACCCTGCGCACACCGCTGTCGGATCAGGCCCTCGACCGTACGGTCAAGGGCGCGCAGCTGCTAGATCTCTACGGCCGGGTGAAGACGGACGTCGCCGGCGGCCTGCCCTTCGACCTCCGCATCGGCCGGCAGGTACTGAGTCTGGGCGAGAGCACCTTTATCCCCAACGGGATCAACGTTGTCAACGCGGCCGACCTGTCGAAGCTGCGGGTACCCGGCTCCGAGCTGAAGGAAGCCCTGTTGCCGGTGAATATGGTGAAGGCCTCGATCGGCCTCACGCCCGAGATCACGGTAGAGCCCTTCTGGCTGCTGGAATTCCGCCGGAACGAGTTGGAGCCCGCCGGCACCTACTTCTCGACCAACGACTTCGCGACCCGCGGCGGCCGCACGGTCTGGCTCGGCTTCGGCAGCATCGCCGACCAGGGCAGCACCATCGGCGGCATCTCCCGGGCCGAGGATCGTGACGCCGGCAACTACAACCAGTTCGGCGTCTCCTCCCGCATCCTGGCCAAGGGCCTCAACAACACCGAGTTCGGCCTGTACTACGCGCGCTACAACAGCCGTTCCCCGATCATCAGCGCCCGCACCCCCACCACGCCGATCGACACCAACCTTACCGGCCCCCTGACCGCCGCCTTCATGCGCGGTGGTTTGCCGGCCGCGCAGGCCTCCGCCCAGGCGGGCGCGATCTTCCAGATAATCGTGAAGTCCTCCCTCGCGCCGACGACCCTCACGCCCGTCGAGATCGCCACCCTCCAGAGCCCGCAGGTCCAGGCTGCAATCGCCGGCGCCCGCCAGATCGCGTTGCTCACCGCGGCCGCCTCCGGGCGTTACTTCACGGAGTACGCCGAGGACCTCAACCTTTTCGGCCTCAGCTTCAACACCTCCCTGGGCGGCTCCGGCATCTCCTGGCAGGGCGAGGTTTCGCTCAAGAATGATGTCCCGCTGCAGATCGATGACGTCGAGCTCCTGTTCGCGACGCTCTCCTCCCTCGCGCCGCAGTTCGCGTCCGCCAACCAGCTGGGCAACTACCTCGGCCAGTATGGCCGCGAGATCAGCGGCTACCGCCGGCACCGCGTCTGGACCGCGCAGTCGACGCTGACCAAGGTCTTCGGGCCGACCCTCGGCTCCCAGCAGCTGACCGTCCTCGGCGAGGTTGGCGGCGTGTGGGCGAACCTGCCATCGAAGGATGTCCTTCGTTACGACGGCCCCGGCACCTTCACCGGCGGCTCGCAGGCCGCGCTGAACACGGCCGGCTTCCCGCAGGTGCCCGCGACTGCGACGTCCGCTTTCGCGGATCCGTTCTCCTGGGGCTACCAGCTGCTGGCGCGCCTCGACTACAACAACGTGCTGCCGAACGTGAACCTTCAGCCCACCCTCGCCTTCACCCACGACGTCAAGGGCGTCACCCCGCTCCCGCTCGGCAACTTCATCGCCGGCCGGAAGAGCGTGAACGTCGCGGTCGAATTCACCTACCGCAACGCCTGGTCCCTCGAGCTGCGCTACGTGAACTTCACCGGCGCCGGCAAATTCAACCTGCTGTCGGACCGCGATTACGTCGCGACCACCCTCAAATACTCCTTCTGAACCCCCACGGACCCCGTCCCATGAACGTTCTCTCCTCCGCCCTCCTCCTAGCCGCCACGGCCAGCGCCGCCTGCGCGGCCGTCTCCGCCGCCGATGCCGCGCGCCTAGGCCAAGACCTTACGCCCCTCGGCGCTGAAGCCAAGGGCAACGCCGACGGCACGATCCCGGCCTGGACCGGCGGCATCACCAACCCGCCCGCCGGCTACCAGCCCGGGATGCACCATCCTGACCCATTCGCGGCCGACCAGCCCCGCTTCACTGTGACCGCGGCCAACGCGGCTCAGTACCAAGCCCAGCTCACCCCTGGGCAACTGGCGCTGCTTCAGGCCCATCCGACGTACAAGCTGACCGTCTACCCCACTCGCCGGAGCGCCTCCAATCCGCAGCGGGTCTATGACGCCACGCGGCAGAACGCCACCAGCGCCACGCTGGTCTCGGGCGGTAACGGCATCGCCGGGGCGACGGTTGGCGCGCCCTTCCCCCTCCCGCAAAATGGGCTCGAGGTCCTCTGGAACTCACTCACCCGCTTCCGCGGCGTCGCCGCGACCCGCTACATCGATCAGGCGGCGGTCGAGCGCGGCGGCGGCTTCCAGCTGGTTAAGTTCGAGGACGAGTTCCTTTTCAACTACGCCCGGCCCGACATCACCGCCAACGAGCTCGAGTCCTCCAACACCCTGATCTTCTTCAAGCAGGCCGTCACGGCCCCGGCCCGCCTTGCCGGCACCATCCTCCTCGCGCAGGACACGATGGACCAGGTCAAGGAGCCCCGCCGCGCCTGGGTGTACAACGCCGGCCGCCGCCGCGTGACCCGCGCCCCGAATGTGGCCTATGACAACCCCGGCACTGCCGCGGACGGCCAGCGCACCAGCGACCAGTTTGACATGTTCAACGGCGCGCCCGACCGCTACGAGTGGACGCTTGTCGGCAAGAAGGAGATGCTCGTCCCCTACAACTCCTACAAGCTCCACGCCAAGGGCGTGAAGGTCGGCGACGTCCTCAAGCCCAACCACATCAACCCCGACCTGACCCGCCACGAGCTGCACCGCGTCTGGGTGGTCGACGCCAAGCTCAAGACCGGTACCTCCCACCTCTACAGCCGCCGCACCTTTTACATCGACGAGGATTCTTGGCAGATCCTCGCGGCCGACCAGTACGACGGCCGCGGACAGCTGTGGCGCGTGTCCGAGGCCCACTGCATCAATTATTACGATGTGCAGGCCTTCTGGAGCACCCTCGAGGTCCACCACGACCTGCAGAACGGGCGCTACCTCGCCGTCGGCCTCGACAACGAGAACCGGATGTACGACTTCAGCATCAAGCGCACCCCGGCCGACTTTAACCCCGAGGCCCTGCGGCGCGACGGCATCCGCTGAAGCCGGGATGCGTTCCCGCGCTCCCCTCGCGGCCAGCCTCGCCGCCTGTATCCTCCCCGCGTTGCTGGACGCCGGGGAGCCCTCCTTGCCCCAGGGTCTCCTGCTCGACGGCGCCGTCAGCGGCTCCGTCGCCGTGGTCGTCGGGGAGAGGGGGAGCATCTGGGTCTCTCGCGCTCCCACCGCCGGCTGGCGCCGGGTGGAATCCCCCACCCGGGCCACTCTCACCGGGGTGGCCCTCGCCCCGCCGACCGCCGACGGCGCTCCCTGGATCGGCTGGGCCGTTGGTCACGATGCGCTGGTGCTTGGCACCCGCGACGGCGGCGCCATCTGGACCCGCCAGTTCCAAGGTGAAAACCTGCAGGATTCCTTCCTCGACGTGCTCGCGCTGGACTCCCGGCACGCCATCGCGGTCGGCGCTTACGGGCTTTACGTCTCCACGGGCGACGGGGGAGCGACTTGGGAGCGCCGCCAAGTTCTCGCAGGCGACGCCCATTTGAACCGCATCAGCCGCAGCGCGGCCGGCACGCTGTTCCTCGCCGGTGAGTCGGGCACCCTGCTCCGCTCCCGGGATGAGGGGTTGAACTGGGTTCCGCTGAGGGCTCCGTACGAGGGTTCCTTCCACGGGGTCCTCCCGCTCGACCGCCGGACCTTGATCGCGCACGGACTGCGCGGACACCTTTACCGCTCCGCCGACGAAGGGGACACCTGGCAGGAGATCGCCCCTCCGGTCGTCGGGTTGCTCGCGACGGGGCTCCGCCTGCGTTCCAACCTTATCCTCATCGGCGGGCCGCCCCGGGCCCTCGCCCTCAGCCGCGACTACGGGCGCACCTTCAGCCTCGTGCCGGGGGCGCCGTCAACCGCGGTGGCCGAGCTGATTGAGCTCCCCGACGGCGGCGTGCTTGCGCTCGGCGAGGCAGGCGCCACTCCCGTGATCCTCCGATGAGCCCGGGCCCCGCGCGCCTCGACCGTTTCACGGTCTGGATGTTCCGGCACCGAAACGTGCTGGTGGCGCTCTTCACCGCGCTCACCGCCGGGATGCTCTGGCTGGCGCTCGGTGTCAGCGTCGACGCCAGCTTCGACAAGTCCCTGCCCCGCGGGCACCCGTACATCCAGACCTTCGTCAAGCACCAGGCGGCCTTCGGGGGCGCCAACCGGATCCTGGTCGCCCTGGTCGCCCGGGAGGGGGACATCTTCAACCCGGAGTTTTTCGTCCAGCTGCGGAGGGTCACGGACGAGGTGACCTTCCTCCCGGCGGTCGATCGACCACAGGTGCAGTCCCTCTTCACGCCGAACGTCCGTTTCATCGAGGTGATCGAGGACGGCTTCGCGGGCGGCAACGTGATCCCGGCGGATTTCCAGCCGACCCAGGCCGCCTTCGCCCGCGTGCGCGACAACATCCTCAAGTCAGGCCGGCTCGGGCAGTTGGTGGCCCACGATTTCACCGCGGCGGTCGTCAGCGCCCAATTGCTCGAGACCAACCCGGCGACCGGACAGCGTGTCGATTATGCCACCGTGGCCGCGGGGCTGGAGCGGATCCGGGAGGGCGTGGCCACCGCGACCGGCGGGCGGGTGACCGCGCACATCATTGGTTTCGCGCAGATCGCCGGGGACGTAACCGCCGCGGCAGACAACATCCGTCTGATGTTCGCCGTCGCGCTGGTCGTCACCACGTTGCTGGTCTGGAACTACGCGGGCCGCTGGAAAATGGCCGCCGCCCCCATCGTGTGCTCGCTGGTGGCGGTCATCTGGCAACTGGGGATCGTGTCCGCCCTCGGGATGGGAGTGGACCTGTTCTCCATTCTGGTGCCGTTTCTGGTGTTCGCCATCGGCGTCAGCCACGGGGTGCAGAAGATCTGCACCTTCCGCAACGAGGTCTTCAAGGGCCAGGACGGCCCCGCGGCCGCGCGCGCGGCTTTCAGCCAGCTGATCGGTCCGGGCATCATCGCGCTGCTCACGGACACGATCGGCTTTTTCACCATTATGGTGATCCCAATCCCGACCATTCAGGAGCTCGCGCTGATCGCCAGCCTAGGGGTGAGCGTGATTACGCTCACCAACTTCTTCCTGCTGCCGCTGCTGCTTTCCTACCTCCGTCTGCCTCCCTCCTACGCCGATTGGGTCGCCGCCCGGCGCCAGCGTGGCGAGGCCACGTGGGGACGGCTCGCGCGCACGCTGACCCCTGGCCCGGCGGCCGCCGTGGCGCTGGTCAGCCTCGGCATCGGCGCGTGGGCCGTGCACTTCTCCAAGGAGCTGCGCATCGGGGACACCCAGGCCGGCGTCCCCGAGCTCCGGCCGGATTCCCGTTACAACCAGGACAGCCAGCTGATCGCGGGCAAATTCTCCATCGGAGTGGATTTACTCAGCGTGATCGTCGAGACCGTGCCCGACGCGGGCGTCGACCACGGGGTGATGACGCTGGTGGACGAGTTCGAGGGGCGGATGCGGGAACTGCCGGGCGTGCAGTCCGTGGTCTCGCTCGCCGGGGTGGCAAAGGGAGTTAACGCGGGGTTCTGCGAGGGATCGCTCAAGTGGCGGATCCTGCCCCGCAACCGCGACGCCCTCGCGCAGGCCGTCGCGCCGGTCGAGACCACGACCGGGCTGCTGAACGCGAATTCCTCCGTGTTGCCCGTCCTCATCTTCCTGCGCGACCACCGCGCAGAGACGCTGACCGAGGTGACGGCGGCGGTGCAGGAATTCGCCGCCCGGCACGACTCGCCCCAGGCCCGGTTCCAGCTGGCCAGCGGCAACGCCGGCGTGATGGCCGCGACCAACGAGGTGGTGGCCGCCGCGGAGAAACCCATCCTGTACTGGGTCTTCGGGGCCGTCATTACGCTCTGCCTGATCGCCTTCCGCTGTGTCCGCGCCGCGCTCTGCATCGTGACCCCGCTCGCGATCGTGAGCTACCTCGGCTACGGAGTGATGGTCGCCCTCGACATCGGCCTGAAGCCGTCGACGCTCCCGGTCGTGGCCCTCGGGGCGGGGATCGGCGTGGACTACGGGATCTACATCTTTGCCCGCCTCCATGTAGAGCTGAAGGCGGGGGCGCCGTTCGAGGACGCCCTCTTCTGCGGCTTGAAGGACGCGGGCGCCGCCGTGGTGTTCACCGGGCTCACGCTCGCGATCGGAGTGAGTACCTGGGTCTTCTCGGACCTCAAGTTCCAAGCCGATATGGGCCTGCTGCTGACCTTTATGTTCACCGTCAACATGGTCGGCGCCATCGTTGTGATGCCCGCGCTGGCGCGCTGGCTCTGGCGGGGCCATCGGGGCTCGACCCACCCCTCCATTCCGCGCTGAGGGCGGGCTGAGACACCGGCAACGGCGCGCTCAGGCGCCGAGCAGCTCCTCGGCGTGGCGCTGGGCGCTTCGGGCTTGGCGATCGCCAAGCATCCGCGCCAGTTCGAAGACGCGTGCCTTCCGGCTCTCGTGGATCGGCTCGATGCGGACCACCGCGCGTTCCCCGCTCTGGTCCTTCGTGACCACAAAGTGGGCCGCCGCCTGAGCCGCCACTTGGGGTAGGTGGGTAACGCACAACACCTGGTGCGCGCGGGCGATGCCCGCCATATTCTCGCCCACCACCTTGCCAATCTCGCCGCCGACATTGGCATCCACCTCATCGAAGACCAGCAACGGCACGCCGTCCAGATCCGCCAGCACGGTCTTCAGGGCGAGCATCACCCGGGCCAGTTCGCCGCTGGAAGCGATGCGGCTGAGGGGCAGCGGCGCCTCGCCGACATTCGGGGAGAAGAGGAATTCGGCGCCGGAGTCGCCCGCCGGGCCCAGTTCCGGCAGGGAGGTCACCCGCACTTGGAAATCCGCCTTGGCGAAACCCAGCCGGGAGATCGCGCGGCCCGCCGTCCGCACCAGTTCCCGGGCCGCCTTCTCCCGCCGGACCCGCAACGCCTGGGCCAGCCGCCGGGCCTCCCGCAGGGCCTCCGCCGCCTCCCGCTCCAACCGGGCCAGCACGCCCTCGACATCCCCTTGTACCTCCAGACGACGCCGCATCTCCTCGCGGGCCCCCAGCACCGCCGCCAAGTCACCGCCATGACGGCGACGCCCCTCCAGCCAGGTCGCCATCCGCTGCTCGATCTCCTGCGCCTGTTCGGGATCCAGGTTAAGGGTCTGACCCAAGGCCGCGAACTCCTCCGCCAGGTCCGCCAGCTCGGCGGCCGAGGAGGCCAGCCGGCCGGCGAGCGGCGCGCTCGCCGGATCGAGTTCCTCCAGTTGCCGCGCCAAGCGCAACAGGGGCGCAAACCGGGGCTGGATTCCGTCCTCGCCGGCCAGGCCCTGCCCCAGCCCCTCCGTCAAACCCGACAACTCCTGCGCGCGACTCAGCCGCTGGTGGTCGCGTTCCAACTGTTCGACGGCCTCGGCCGTCAATTCCAGCTGATCCAAACGAGCGAGCTGGGCCCGCAGGAAGTCGATCTGGTCGGGCGCGAGCCGCGCCTCGGACGCCACTCGCCGCTGCTCGGCCGCCCGCTCGCGCCAGCGCGCGAAGGCCTCGCCATACGCCGTCAGGTCCTGAGCGTGGCGGCCGAACAGGTCCAGCAGCTCCCGCTGGCAGTCATCCCGCAGGAGACGCCGCGGCTCGCTGGGTCCGTGGAAGTCGATCCACACCTCGCCTAGGCGCTGCAGCGCCGCGAGGGTGGCCAGGCTGCCGTTGACGGTGATCCGGGGCGCCTTGTCACGCGGGAGCGTGCGGCGCAGGAGCAGCGTGCCCTCCTCGCACGGCGGCAGCTGGAGTTCCTCGAGCACCGCGTTGAGGCGCTCCGGGGTCGCAAAATGCAGGACCGCCTCCACCTCGGCCGCGAGCGCGCCCTGCCGGATCACGGTCTTGTCCGCTCGTTCCCCCGCCAGCAGGCTCAGAGCGCCGAGCAGGATGCTTTTGCCGGCGCCAGTCTCACCGGTGACGGCGATAAAACCTGGGGTGAACTCCAGTTCCACCGCCTCGAGCAGGGCCAGATTCCGGATGCGGAGCGACTGCAGCATGGTGCGGGAACGGATGAGGCCGGGGCCGCGGGAGTCAAAACCGCTTCTCGCCCGCTGCTTCCGCAAGGGCCCGCTCGAGCCGTTCCGCGACCGCGCCCGAGGCCACCAAGGGGCCCAGCCAAGCGTCCACGGCCGCACGCCACTCCGCGCCCCGCGGCAGTAGCACCGCCTTGCCGGCCCGCGTCAAGGGCTCAACGAGAGATCCCCCGAGGCGGGAATCGCGCTGCGCCTGCAAGCGGACCTCGATCCCGTCGGTGAACATCACGTCCGCCCCGCCCTCGGCCAAGGCGACGAAGATCGTTCGGTTATCCGGGTGGAGCACGATCTCCGCCCGGCGCAGTTGCTCCCGGACGAAGCGCTCGTTGGTCCCGCCCGGGTTGACGATCACGCGCACCCCGGGTTGGTCGATCGCGGCTAGGGAACCGAACCGCGGCGCGTCCACCCGGCGAGTGATGGCCGTCTTGCCATCCTCGAGGTAGGCGACGGAGAAGGCCGCCTCCCGGGCGCGTTCCGCCGTCACGGTGATGCCAGAGAGCGCTAGGTCGAAGCGGTGCGCGCGCAAGTCCGCCATCAGGCCCGACCAGGACGTGGGCACAAACACGGGTTGCAGGCCTAGTGCGTCCGCGAGATCCCTCGCCAGTTCAATGTCGAGCCCCCGCAGCACGCCTCCGGCATCAGAACTGAAGGGCGCGTAATCGCCGGTGGTGCCCACGCGGAGGACCCCGACGCGGCGCAAGCCCGCCAGCGTGGCGGTCCCCGTCCGGCGCAAGGCGACCCGCGCCGCCTTTAGTTCGCGGAGTTCCTCCGGAGCGAGCCCGGCGATGCCCGCCAGCCGGTCCCACGGGTCGGCCGAAGCCGGCAGGGCTTCCCCGGCCGCTAGGAAAGCCGCCGCCAGCAGTTCACGGCCCGCATCGTCCAGCCGTCGCCGCAGCACGGTATTCAGGTCCGGAGGCTCTGCCGGGAGCACGCCAGCCGCCCGCCATTTGGTGACGAGCCCCTCCTGACGGCGCCGCGCCCACGCCATCTGGAGCCGGAGAAACTCCTCCATCGAGTGGGAGGCCAGTCCCAGCGCCTCGGCCTCGGCTCGCCAGACGCGCAACACCGCCGCCTCGCGGTCAATATCGAGCACAGGCTGCCCCCGGCGGTGTTTCCACGCGGCCACTTGGGGCATCAGCTCGATGCGCGCCACCATCGCCGCGACCAGGCCAGTTTCCCGGTCCGCCGCGGTCTGGAATACGGGCGCCCCCTCCCGCGGGTCCGCCGGGCTTGGGGCGGCTGCCGGCCGAGGGAGGACCGGGCCGGCCCAGATCAGCAGCCCGGAAAGCAGGCCCGCAAAACGATTCATTCCCAAACCCTCACCCTTGGGCGGCCCGGGCGCATCCGTTGCTACCCGTCAAATTTCGGGGGTCCAGACGCACCCCTGCAGCGCGGCGGAGTCCGGCGTGCCGAGACGCGTGCTGTTGCCGGTTTCCGTGTCGAGCACGCACAGGACGCTCGAGGTCCGGTCGCGCGCCGTGTAGACGAGGTGGCGGCCGTCGGCGAGCCACGAAGGCTCCACTCCGTCGAAGCTAGCTTTCGAGGCGACCTTGCCCGCGCTCTTAGCCAGGTCGAAGACGCCGATCTGGTACTGGCGCCCGGCGCGGACGGTGCAGGCGATCTTGTGGCGGTCCGTGCGGCTCCAATCCGGCTCCGCGGCGTAGGTGCCGAGGTTCAGCGCGAGGCGGCGGGGCACCCCACCCGTTGCCTGCATCTGGTACAGCTGCGGACCAGGCTCCATCGCGAACAACAGTTGGCTGCCGTCGGGCGACCAGCAGGGGGAGGACTTCACGGCGTCCGAACGGGTCTTGCGCGAAGGTTGGCGGCCCTGGGCGTTAGTCACGTAGATCTCGGAGGACCCCTCGCCCGTCATCACCACGGCGAGCTGCTGACCACTGGGGCTGAACCGGGCGCCGCTATTGGTGCCGCGGAAGCTGATCAGGGTCTCGCGCGCCCCGCTGGAGACATTGGAAACGAAGACATCGGGCGCGTTGGAGCGGAAGTAGCTGGTGTAAATGACGCGTGAGCCGTCCGGCGACCAGCGGGGACTGAGCACGTGGGCGTTGTCCCGGGTGATCTGGCGGGCCTCGCCAAGGAAAAGGTCAGAGGTGTAGATGTCCCCGCGACCCGCGCGCCGCGACACGAAGGCGAGGCGGGCGGTGAAAAAACCGCGCAGGCCGAGGCCGTTGGTCTTCACCACCGCGATATCCGCGGCCTTAAGCAGGGCCTGGCGGGGCGTGGCTCCGGCCACCGCCTCAGCGTGCACGGGAGTCGCGGCGGCGCCCCGGGTGATCTCCACCCGCACCTGATTGGCGCCCGCGGGGGAAAACTTCAGGTCAAAGGCTTGCCCGGCCGAAACCAGCCGGTAACGGCCGTGCGCGCGGAAGGCCGTGAGCGCCAAGGACTGCAGATCCGGCGTGGCGCCGGAGACGCGCACCGGCACGGTCGCGGTATCGACGTCGATCCGCACCTCACCGATGTTGCGGGAGGGCTGCCCCGCGAAGGCGGGGGCGGCGGCAGCGGCGAGTCCGGAGGCGAGGAAGTAACGGCGGGAAAGGGCCATGGCAGGATGGCATTTCTATTTGCGCCCCCCCTCCCGATAACAACCCTTAACTGCTCTTCACCCGCACCGTGACTCCCGCCGAACTCCAGGACCGCCTCAAACTCGTCAAATACCCCGGTTTCAGCCGGGACATCGTCTCCTTCGGGCTGGTGCGCTCCGCGGGGATCCTGAACGGCACGGTCAAGGTCTCCCTCGCGCTCACGACCACGGACCCGCAGATTCCGCTGCAATTGAAGGCGGCCGTGGAACAGGCCCTGCGCGGGCAACCGGGGGTGAACGACATTCTGGTGGAGATCGCCGTCTCCGCCACGGCCAAGGCCACCCCAGCGGCTAACCCCGGCGCGGCCGGGAACCTGCCCGGCAACGCACCCGCCGCCCGTGGCATCCGCCACGCCGTCGCGATCGCCTCGGGCAAGGGCGGCGTCGGCAAAAGCACCTTCGCGGTGAACCTCGCCTGCGCCATCGCGCGGGCGCTCGCCGCCGAGGGCAGGCCCGGCCGCGTGGGCCTGATGGATTGCGACATCTATGGCCCCAGCGTGCCCCTGATGATGGGGCTGAGCGGGCGCCCCGAGGTCGAGGGCGACGGCGCCGATGCCCAGCTCATCCCGATGGAGGCCCACGGAGTGAAGGTGATGAGCATGGGCTTTCTGGTGGATGACAATACGCCGGTCATCTGGCGCGGCCCGATGATCATGAAGACTATCCAGCAGTTCGTGCAGAACGTGCGCTGGGGGGAACTGGACCTGCTGCTGATTGATCTGCCCCCCGGAACCGGCGACGCCCAACTTTCCCTCGTCCAGACCCTGCCGCTGGACGGGGCCGTGCTGGTCACCACGCCGCAGGCCGCGGCCACCAACGTGGCCCGCAAGGGCGGGCTGATGTTCCGCAAAGTCAACGTGCCCCTGCTCGGCGTGGCCGAGAACATGAGCCATTTCACCGATCCCTCCGGCCAACGCCACGCGCTCTTTGGCACGGGCGGCGGCATCGCCACAGCAGAACGCCTCGAAACCACGCTCCTCGGCCAAGTCCCGCTCTTCCCGGAAATCCGCGCCGGGGGCGACGCCGGCGCGCCCGTCGTGGTGGCCAACCCGGAGGGTGAGGCAGCGCGTGTGTTCGCCGCGATCGGCCGAGAGCTGCTCCAACGTTTGCCGGCAAAGCCGGCGGCCAACTAGGCGGTTATTCACGGTTACCCCACGGGAATTGACAGGCTTGTAACCCTCGGCCTGACTCGACCCGTCCATGTCGCAGCGACCTCCCGAGTCCCAGACTTCCCGCGAGTTCGTGAAGCAATCGAGCCTTTACCAGGAGTTTTTGGCCGAGCGGGAGGAGATCCTGAAGCACAAGTGGATCGAGTCGGAGCGACTGGGATACGACATCGGCTTCGAGCGCGCGCTGCTCGACTGGATTCGCAAGCATCGCGAGGGCTGGCGGGCGGCCCGGCGGCAGCAGCACGGGGTGTCCGGCGGCTCCGCGAGTCCCTTCGCGCCCCCCTCGATCGAGAAGCCCGGGGCGCAGGCCTGAGGGGAAAACAAAAAGCCGGGTTCCAACCCGGCTTTTCCGTCAAAGAAGGCCCGCGGAGGCGGGTCCGCGTGACGCTTACTTGATCTCCTTGTGGAGGGTGTGCCGCTTGAGGTGAGGGTTATACTTCTTCTTCTCGATGCGCTCGGTGACGGTCTTCTTGTTCCGGAAGGTCAGGTAGCGGGAGGCCGGCTTGCCCTCTTTCTTCGCCTCGGTGCATTCCAGAGTGACTTGTTCTTGCATAATTTTAACGAATAGGAGCCGAGCGAAGCCCCCGACCCGAGGCGGCGCAATCCCAAACTTCCTCGTCAGCGCGCCTCGGGCGGGGCACGCGGCCGGGTGAACAGCCCGGGCTCGAGTGCCGGATTCGCCTCCATCCGAGTGATCACCGTGGTCTGCCGGACGATCCCGTCGACCACCTGAACCACCCGGTGCGGCAAAAGCACCCCAGCCACCGGTCGGGGATCTTCGTAACGCGTGAGGACGCGTACCTTGCGGCCGCCCGGGCCCGCCTTCTCCTCCAGACGGAGCGACAGCCAAGCCGTTTCCGGGTCGAGGAACAGGAACACAGTCTCGACGAGGCGCCGCGTCGCAAGGATTCGCCGCCAACGCCGGCCCTCGGCCTGAACCTCGCCGCCGTCCTCGAGAACATAACCGCGATCCGCCGCTGCCACGAGCGGGTTGTCGAACTCCGCGTCGGCCGCGAACACGCGCGCCGCCGCTGGAGCCATCGCCCGGTAGGTCGGCGGCCACTGGCCGGTATCGAATTCCCACGGGGGCTCGGTACCGTCGGTGGCCTGCACCAGCGTCCGGCCGCCCCGCTCGGTCTCCAATCGCACCGCCGCCGGGCGGGCCGCGAGGAAATGGAAGCGCACCGCGCTCCCACCCGCCTGCACCGTACCCTCCGCCCGCAGGGACCGCAGCGCCTCGATCCGGTCGGCGCCCCCGATCGCCTCCCGATGCCGCGCGACCCAGTCCGCCACCTCCCCGGCCCCAACTGGGGCCGGCAGTAGCAACAGAAACAGCAGCGCACGAAGAGACATCGCCCGAGCAAATCCTCCCGCGCCGAGGCCCGCAAGCCCCCGCCCGCGCTGGCGGGTCCCATTTAGGGCGGCCGGCGCCCCGCCACCGTGGACCGATGGCCCCGGGGCTGACCCGCAGCCTTTACGATCTCCATTACGGCGACTACGCCGGCCGCCTGCGCCGCCTCGAGATACTTTACCCGCTGCTGCAGTGGGTGGATCACCTAATGCTCAATGGCGACACCGGGGACCCCCGTCCCCTGGTGCAGCCTCCACACTCCGCTCGCTGCCGCGAGGAACTCTTCGCCTTCTGCGCGGAGCGCGGAATGCGCCCCCGCCCAATCACAGGCAATCACGATCCGAATCTCTCTTCTTGCCACCTCCTCGAGCTCGCCCACTGCGAGGTCTGCGTGGAGCACGGGGATGTCCTTTACCCGAGCCTAGTACCTTGGAGCCACGAAGCCCCCGCGGTGCGCCGGCGGCTGCGGGAGGAACTCCAGCACGCCGCCCCCGGGATACGCGGGAGCCTCGCCAACTGGAAGGCCATATTTCGCCGCGTCTCGGCTTCAACCCCGCAGCTTTATCCCGCCGGCAGCCCGGCCTGGGGGGCGCTGCTCCGCTTTCTCGCCGACACCGCCAGGCCCCCGCAACGGGGGGCGCTCATCGTCCACTCGCGGCTGGTCTTGCCCGCCCGGTCAGCCCATCTGGGCGCCTGGCATAGGCCCGCGCCGCGCTTCATCGTGACCGGCTGCACGCAGTACCTGGGCTGCTGCCGCCCCGGGAAGGGGAAGGAGGTTATCAGCACCGGATCCTTCACCCTTCCCTCGCTGCGCTGGCGGTAGATGTGAAGGAGCATCCGCTGCGCGCGCACGGTCGCGCGGCGGGACTCGCACTACCATCCCCGAAGCCTGCGCGCAGAGTTTACGCTCGCCGGCCCGGCGCGTTTGCCGGAGAGGTGGGGTATGGGTATGGAGTTCGGCTGGTGGAACCGGGATCCCGCAACCGGCAAGTATGAGGTCAAGGCCCTTGTGCACGGGGGCAACATCCAGTGGCGCCGCCACCAGGGGCACCACACGCCCTGGGAACCCCACCAGCCCAGCGAGGAGGATCGCGCGCGGCTCGTGGCCGAGGCCGAGCGGCGGTTGCCGCGCCGCCTCATCACTCAGCGCCAGTTTGAAGAGATCCGGCAACTCAGCAGCCAGTCCGGCTCCGGCCGGATCACCGGCCGCCGCCACCGGCCCTTGCCGGATCGCTGAATTGCCCCGCGAAACGGGGCCAAGCCGGCCTTGGCGCGCACGCGTGACCGACGCGTGCTCGGGGCGCAATGCTTGCCACCCTGCTTTCCGCTGCCCTCCAAGGCATCTCGGCCGAGACCGTCACGGTCGAGGTCAACAGCAACGAGGTCGGTGACCCCAAACTCATCCTTGTGGGCCTCCCCGACGCGGCCGTGAAGGAGTCGGACGACCGGGTGCTTTCCGCCCTCAGCAACAGCGGGTTCCGCATTCCCCGGACGCGCACCACCATCAACCTTGCCCCCGGCAACCTGCGCAAGGAGGGCCCGTGTTACGACCTGCCCATCGCCCTCGGCATTCTGCTGGCGACCCAGCAACTCCACGCCGCGGAGATCGATCCCTGGCTGATCGCGGGCGAACTGAGTCTTTCCGGGGCCACGCGTCCGGTCCGGGGCGCGCTGGCGATGGCGCGGCTGGCCCGGCGGTTGGGTAAACGAGGCCTCCTGCTGCCCGGCGCCTCCGCGGAGGAGGCCGCCCTTGTGGAGGGACTAGAGGTCTACCGGCTCGACTCGCTGGATGCCGCGGCACGGTTCCTCGCGGGTAGCCTGCGCCTCAATCCGCTGCCACGGCGGGCGACGCCCGACCCGCCGGCGACCAACGCGGGCCTCGACTTCTCGGAGGTGAAGGGTCAGCCCGCTCTTCGGCGCGCCGTGGAGGTAGCGGTCGCGGGCGGACATAACCTGTTGATCATGGGGCCTCCCGGCTCCGGTAAATCGATGGTGGCTAAACGCATCCCCTCGCTGATGCCCGCGCCAACGACCGAGGAGGCGCTAGAGATCCTGAGCATCCACTCCGCCGCGGGCCGCACCCTGCAGGGGGAATCCACGGGCCCGGCGCGGCCGTTCCGCTCGCCGCATCACACGGTGTCCGATGTCGCCCTGCTCGGCGGAGGCACCATCCCCGGCCCGGGCGAGATTTCCCTCGCGCATCTGGGGGTGTTGTTCCTTGACGAACTGCCTGAGTTCAAGCGCTCCGCCCTTGAAGTGCTGCGGCAACCGCTGGAGGACGGAGAGGTCACCATTTCCCGCAGCGCGGGCAAGGTCACCCTGCCCTGCTCCTTCATGCTCGTGGCCGCAATGAACCCGTGCCCCTGTGGGCATCTTGGCGACCGGCAGCGGGAGTGCCGCTGCTCACCCACCCAAATTCAACGCTACCGCGCCCGGATCTCCGGGCCGCTCCTCGACCGCATCGACCTGCACGTGGAGGCCCCGGCCCTGAGCGTCGCCGAGCTGCGCGCGGACCGGCCGGCTGAAGCCTCCGCCAGCATTCGCAGCCGGATCCACGCCGCGCGGGCCCGGCAGCACGCCCGCCTCGCCGGCACGGCCACCGCGGCCCTCAACGCCCGGATGACCCACGCCCAAATCCGCCGCGACTGCGCGCTGCCCGCCGATCTCGGGGACCTGCTCCAGCACGCGATGGAACGCCTCACCCTCTCCGCCCGCGCCTACGACCGGATCCTGAAGGTCGCCCGGACCATCGCCGACCTCGACGCCAGCGCGACCGTCGGGGAACACCACCTGCTCGAGGCGATCCATTACCGCAGCCTCGACCGCCGTCAGACCCTCTGAGCCGCACAGCCTCCGCCGCGCGCGCTTGCGGCATCGCGGGCGCGGCGCCAGATTCCCGCTATGCCGCCGCCCGCCAGTCCGCCGGTCCTCTTCGCGATCCTTGCCTTCAACCCGGGCAACCAGCTCGCCGTGCGGCACCTTGGTTCCAAGCAGGGCCTCGCCTTCACCGGCAGCGACCTTGCGATGGCCACCCAGCGGTTGGAATCCTCCTTTTCGGACCACACGCCCCCCGCGGAATTCTTCACGGTCAACGCCGGGGGGCGCAGCCACCGCGTCCTTTTCACGCAGGTGGCCGCACCGGCCCGAGACCCGGAGGTCGTTTTCCGGCCCATCGCGACCCTAGAGGCCTCCCCGGCCGATCTCGCTCCCTCCCTCGCCGCCGTGGTGGCCGCCCTCGAGCCACACTTGGCCGACATCCCGTACCTCCACTTGGGCGAAAACGACTTTATTTACAAGTTCCGTCCGGCCGCCGAGCGCAACCCCCGCATCTACGCGCAGGACCCCGCCGCAGCCGCCCTCTACCAGTCCCGGCTGTGCACCGCCATCAAGGAACTGGCCCGCCGCCACGAGCGCAGCGCCGCGGACCCGGTGCCCCTCGACTTCGGTTGCGTCGCCTACGTCATCCCCAGCCACTTCGGGTTTTGCCTCGGCGTGCGCAACGCCATCGAACGCGCCTACGAGACCCTCGCCGCCAATCCCGGGCGACGGGTCTTTATGCTCTCGGAACTAATCCACAACCCGTTCGTCAATGAGGACCTGCTTCGCCGCGGCCTGCGCTACCTTCAGTCGGAACGGAGCGTCCCCTACCGCACGGACGACCGACCCGACGCGCCGCTCCTCTGGGACACGCTGACGCCCGAGGACATCGTGATCATTCCGGCATTTGGAGCCACCGCCGAGGACAAGCGCCGTCTGGTCCGCAAGGGCCTCGCCGTGAGCGCCTACGACGCCACCTGCATGCTGGTGGAGAAGGTCTGGAAGGCCGCCCGCGCCTACGGCCGGGAGGGCTACACGGTCCTCATCCACGGCAAACACGAGCACGAGGAGACCAAGGCGACCTTCTCCTACACTCGGCGCCACGCCCCCGCGGTCATCGTCCGCGACCTTGCCGAGGCCCGCGACCTCGCCACCCTCATCGCCTCGCCCGATCCGGCTGTCCGCGCCACCCTTCACGAGCGCTTCGCCGGCCGGCACACCCCCGGTTTTGACGTCCAACGCCACCTCGAGCGCGTCGCCGTGGTCAACCAGACCACGCTCCTGATGAACGAGACCCTCGCGATCATCGAACTGCTCCGGGACACCTTCCGCCGGCTCCACGGGGACGACTCCCGGGTGGGGGGCGGCGGTCGGAGGGACACCCTCTGCTACGCCACGCAGGTCAACCAAGATGCCCTCGCGCGGGCGCTCGAAGGACCGCTGGACGCGGCGTTCGTGATCGGAGGGCGTAATTCCTCCAATACCTACCAACTCTACCGCCTCTGCGCGGAGAAGCTCGGTGAGCGGGCGTTTTTCATCCAGTCTGAAGCCAACCTGCCCTCACGAGCCACGATCGATCATTACGTCTATGATCGGGCCGGCCAGGGCCGACTGGAGGGTCGACCGCTCTGGCCGGAGGGCCCGCCCGCTCAGCCGCGGATCCTCGTCACCGGTGGGGCCAGTTGCCCGGACGGCATCATCCAGCAGGTGATCCACCGGCTGAACGGGTTTTTTCCCGCGGGATCGCTGCGCGACGTTGAGGCCGTGCTCGCCGACCTGCAACCGCCCCCCGCGGAGGCGGCGCCATCCATCGGCTGAGCGCGCGCGGCGCGCCGCTTCAGAAGCGGATCGAAAGACCCGCGCGCACCCCGTTCTGGTTGCTCAAGTCAACCTTGCTGGCGTAGTTCGCAGCCTCAGACCCCAACCGGTGGGTATAGTCGCCCGCCGACTGGAAAACCGCGCCCGCGTAGAAGCCCGCCCGCTCGGTCAGGTCCAAGTGCAGGGAAGCATCGGCAAAGTATCCCGGGAGCAACTTGTAGGCCTCGCTGGAGTTGGTGTTGCTGATCTCGGCGCCGATTTCCGGCTGCAGGGTCTGCGTGACGGTGTAGCTCGTGCCCGCGAACACCATCGCGGCACCGGCGCTGAAGCTCGCCCGGAAACGCGGGCTGAAGGAAACTGAAAAGGACGGCCCAGTGCGGAAGGTGTAGTAGGCGCCCTTCAGCTTCCAGCGATTCTGCACGCTACTGTCATTCTCGGATTGGCTGATAACACGTCCCGCCGGCTCGTTGGCCAGCAAGACGGAAGTATCCACGCTCAGGGTCTGCGCGAGGCCATCAGCGCCCAAGACAGTATTGCCCACCGCATCAACAACGTTTTCGGATGAGGTGCTGGGCGAGGAGTAGGGTGCGCCCGGCGGCACGGCGCCATAGAGCGAGAAATAGTCGCTCAAGGAGCTAATGCGGGCGCGGACGAAGTCGCTACGCGATGAGGCGAGGTCGTTGATCGAGACTCCGGCCACGAGATTCCAAGCGGCCCGGGACCCGAGAAACTTTCCCATATCCCGGGAAACGGCGAGGTCCATCCCGGCGGTGGCACCACCCTTGGTCTCGCGGGCCCGTGGATCAACGATTTCCGCGGAATACGTGCTGAAGCGTACGAAACCGGGCAGGGAGAGCTGGCTCGCATCGGTGTAATTCCAGGTGTTCGTCCGGCCATCGGGCGCGATCGGGTCGAAGGCCGCCGTGTTGGTCTGCGGATCGATCAGCGGGTTACCGCTGGAGTCCAGTCGGGTAACGGTCCGTGCATCCGGCTGTACCGCACCATCGTGGTAAACCCGGGACAGGTTCGCGCCCGTGACCGCTCCAGGGTCGTTGGGGCGGGGAATGCTCCCCTTGCCCGAGAAGAGGGTCTTGGCGCCCGTCAGGTAACGGAAACCCATCGTGACGACGCTCTTGGGCTCATAGATGTATTCGTCGAGATTGCTGAAGTCCGGGATCTCGATCGGGGGGGCGCGCCGCTCCTCGTCCTGGGCGAAGGCCACCCCGAGGGTGAACGCGAGGGCGAGAACGAGGGAACGGAGGCGTTTCATGCGGGAGGTAGACCGGCGTGGACCGCGGAAGCCGGCCGGAGTGCCCAGAAAAATCACGGGGTGGCTCGGGCGCGTCAACGCGAGATTTGCCTCCCCGCTCTGGAACTGCTCAGTCTCAATCCAGTCCGCGCGTGAACCCCTCTCCCCTGCTCTCCCCCGTCCAGCGTCGGATCGCGGCCGCCGCCCTCACTCTTTCCGCTGTGCTGAGCATCGCGGCCCTGCTCGCGCTCGGGGTGGTCGCGTTGGGCCGGCTCCTCGCGCATTTCGGATCCGTCCTGTGGCCCTTGGCCACCGCCGGGGTGCTTGCGCTGATGCTGCGCCCGTGGGTGGGCTGGCTCGAAGCGCGGCTGCGCCTTGGCCGCCTGGGCGCCGTGATCGTGCTTTACGCGCTCTTCACCGGGGTCGTGACTGGCGCGCTGCTGCTGGCCGCGCCGGCGGTCTTGGGGCAGATCGTGGATCTGGATACCTACCTCCCCAAGCTGGCGGAAAAGCTTAGCGTTTACGTCCAGGCGAGACATCCGGAGTGTAGGGCGCTGGCGGATCGCGAGGTCGGACTGCCGCTCTGGACCCAACTAATGGGAAAGGCGATCGAGGAGGCAAAAGTCCTGCTCGCCCACGCCTGGCCCTCGCTCCGCACCGCCTTCGGCGGGGTCTCCACCGCCGCGACTTTCCTGACCGGCGCCGCCGTGGTGCCGGTCTACCTCTTCTTTTTCCTGCTCGCCACTGGCTTCTCCACCCGCGGGCTCGGCGAACATCTCCCGTTCCTTTCCCCCGCGATGCGCGAGGACGTGGTGTTCCTGGTCGGCGAGTTCGTTTCCATCGTCGAGGCATTCTTCCGCGGGCAACTGCTGATCGCGCTTGCGATGGGGGTTCTGCTGGCGCTCGGCTTCAGCCTGATCGGCCTGAAGTTTGGCCTCGCGCTTGGGCTCGTGCTGGGGGCGCTCAATGTCATCCCTTACCTTGGCTCCATTCTAGGGCTGGCCGTCACCCTCCCGCTGGCCTTTTTCCAGGCCCCCGACGGCGGCTGGCTGATGGTCGGTCTGGTGCTGCTGATCAAGGTGGTCGTCCAATCCATCGAAGGCTGGGTGCTCACGCCGCGCATCATGGGCCGCCAGACCGGGCTGCACCCGGTCACGATCATCTTCGCCGTCTTCTTCTGGGGCACGGCCTTGGGCGGGCTGCTCGGGATGCTCCTCGCGATCCCGTTGACCGCCTTTGTCGTCACCGCGTGGCGGCTGGTGCGGCGCAAGTACTTCGGCTCCCGCCATGCCTGAGCCGCGCGCGCCCGCGTCCTGCGCCCAATGCGGGACCGGACTTTCTCCCTCGGCGCGTGCCTGCCCCGAGTGCGGGGCCGACGAGCGTACCGGCTGGCGGGAGACCTCGGTCCACGACGGCCTCGACCTGCCCGACCACTCCTGGGAGGAAGAACGCGCGGATCCGCCGCGGCCCACCCCGCGGGTCAACGGGCTCGCTTGGTACTGGTGGCTCTGCGGCGTCGCCCTGCTGGCGCTCTTGCTGCTCGGCCTTCTGGGCGTCCGCCTTTGGGGCGGGAGTTGAGCGGGCCGCTTGTGCTTCGTCCGCCAAGGCACAAACTGCCTAATGGCCTGGCAGGTGGAATACGCGGAGGGGGTCTGGTTGCCCCAAGTGGGCTGGTGGCTGGACGCCCGCCATGCCCGCGAGCGCTCGTTTGTCTCCCACGCTCATTTCGACCATCTCGCGCTGCACCGGGAGATCCTATGCTCGCCGGGCACCGCCCGACTGATGCGTACCCGGATGCCCGGCGATCGCCGCGAGCATGTCCTGCCCTTCGGTCAGACCGAGCCGCTCACGCCCGACGTGGCGGTCAGCCTCCATCCCGCCGGGCACATCCACGGCTCCGCCCAATGCCTGCTCCAGCACCAGGAATGGGGCCGGCTCCTCTACACGGGCGATTTCAAGCTCCGCCCTGGCCGCGCCGCCGAACCCTGCGCCACGCCCCGCGCGGAAGTGCTCGTCATGGAGACGACCTTCGGGCGGCCGCAGTACCGGTTCCCGCCCACCAGCGAGGTCATCGCGGCACTCGCCGGCTTCTGCCTCGCCGCCCTCGACGACGGCGAGACGCCAGTGCTCTACGCCTATAGCCTCGGCAAGAGCCAAGAGTTGCTCTGGGCCCTGGCCGAGCACGGATTGCCGGTGATGCTGCACCCGCAGACGCGTCGAATGACGGAGGTTTACGCTGCACTCGGGCTGGCCGTGCCGCCCCACCAGGAATACGCCGCCGGCAAAGTCCGCGGCCACGTCGTCCTCTGCCCTCCCCAGTCCCGGACCTCGCCCTTCCTCCGGCGCCTCGGTCCCTGCCGCACGGCGGTGGTCACCGGCTGGGCGCTGGATCCCGGTGCGATCCACCGCCACCAATGCGACGCCGCCTTCCCGCTCTCGGACCACGCGGACTTCGACGATCTCCTGCGCTTCGTGGAACAGGTAAACCCGCGACGCGTGTACACCCTGCACGGCTTCGCCCGCGACTTTGCGGCGACCCTCCGCGAGCGCGGGATCGAGGCGTGGGCCCTGAGCGAAGAGAACCAACTCGACCTCGGGCTGGGCTCCGCGGCGTCCACCCTGTGCGGGAGCACGGCCACCATTCCGGCCGCGACGGTGACTCCCGGCCCGGAGCCGGTGACGGATGTTGCCGCGGCAGACCCGCTGGCCTTCGCCCGCTTCGCCGCGGTCGCGGACCAGATTGCCGCCCAACCTCGCCGCCACGCCAAGGTGGCGCTGCTGGCAGAGTACCTCGCCCCGCTGCCGCCATCCGCGGCCGCGATCGCCGCGCGTTGCGCGTGCGCCCAGACCGGACCGGCCGCAAGCGAGGATCAGACCGGGGTCGGCTGGGCGCTGCTGCGCCGCGCGCTGCTCGAGCGGACGGGGCTGACAGAGGCTCAGTACCGCACCAGTTTCCAGCGTTTCCCGGACGCCGGCGACGCGGCGGAGGCGGCGCTGCGCACCCGCGAACCAGGCGTGATCGACCAGGGGTTGACCCTGCCGGCTCTGGCGGCGGGATTCCGCGCGATCGCCGCCGCGCGGGGGCCGGCGGCGAAGCTTGAGCAGGTGCAAAAGCTGCTCATCCAACTCGGGCCCACCGAAGCCAAATACCTGATCAAGCTGCTGCTGGGCGACCTGCGCATCGGCCTGAAAGAGGGACTGGTCGAGGACGCCGTCGCCCAGGCTTGGGCGCACCCCTCGGCGGCGGTCCGCGACGCCCACCTGCTCGCAGGCGACCTAGGTGAGGTCGCGGCCCACGCGGCGGCCGGGACCCTCGGGGCCATCGGCCTGCGCCCGTTCCAGCCGCTGCGCTTCATGCTGGCGACGCCCGCCGCTGATCCGGCCGAGATCCTTACGCGCCTCGGACCGCCGGTCTGGCTCGAGGAGAAGTACGACGGCATCCGCTGTCAGGTGCACCGCCGGGGTGAGCGCGTGGAACTATACTCACGCGACCTCAAATTCCTGACGGCTCAGTTTCCCGAGCTTGCCCAGGCCGCGGCGACCCTGCCGGAGGATTTCATTGGCGATGCAGAGCTGCTGGCTTGGCGGGACGGCCGCGCGCTGCCCTTCGCCGACCTGCAACGGCGCCTCGGCCGCCGGGGCGATGACCTGTTTCTCGGCGCAGAGATCCCGGTTTCCCTCTCCTTCTATGACCTGCTCTGGCACGCCGGCCAGCCCCTCATCGCGCAGCCGCTGCGGGAGCGCCGCCGGCGCCTCGAAGCACTCCTTGCCGCCAGCCGCGCCCCCACGCTTCTGCTCGCCCCGGTACGCGCGGCCGGCACTGCGGCCGAGATCGAGGCCGCGTTCCTCGCCGCTCGCCGCCGGGGTAACGAGGGCCTGATGGCCAAGGACCCGGCCAGCCCCTACTCGCCCGGCCGCCGCGGCACGGCTTGGCTCAAGCTGAAGCGGGCCGGAGCCACCCTCGACGTGGTCGTGGTCGCGGTGGAACAGGGCCACGGCAAGCGGCGTGACGTGCTCAGCGACTACACGTTCGCCATCCGGGAGGAGGCCACCGGCCAACTGCTGGTCCTCGGCAAGGCCTACACCGGCCTGACCGACGCCGAGATCGCGCGCCTGACGGATCATTTTCTCGCCACCACGACTGCCGTGCGGGGCCGTCGGCGGGAAGTGCTGCCGCAGGTGGTGCTGGAGATCGCCTTCGACTCGATCCAGGCCAGCCCCCGCCACAACTCCGGGCTCGCGTTGCGCTTCCCTCGGATCGTCCGGCTGCGGCCCGACAAGACCCCCGCCGAGATCGACACCCTTACCCATTGCCGGCGCCTAGCCGAGGTCCGGTTCGATCCCGAGAGACAAGCGCAGTTGAACCGGCCAGACCTGTCGCGCAGCCTCCGCCAATGAACGCCGCGCCCGCCCCGTCCGCTGGAGTATGCGAGGCCTGATCGCCGCCGCCCTCCTCTCGGCCGCCGCCCTGCCCGGCGTCTCCGCCCTGCCCGTGCTGCCCGGAGAAGAGCTCCAATACCGTGTCGCCTGGGCCCTGCTACCGGGCGCCGGGGAAATCCGCCTCAGCGCCGAGCGACGGGAGGATCCCGCCGGCCCGCGTCTCCGAGTACTCACCCACACCCGCACCCTCGGCCTCGCCCGGATGCTGCTGCCCTTCGAGGCCCGCGCGACCGCAGACTTCACGCTGGCCGATGGCCGGCTGCGCTGGCTGCGCGAGGAAACCCGGCAGCGGGGCGAGCAGCGCGCCCACCACGTCGCGTTCGACTACGCGGCTGGCCACGCCCTCTGGACCCCCGAAGACGCGACCGACGCAACCCTCGCGCTGCCCATCCCTCCGGGCGATCCCGCTGATATGATCCTCGGCTTGCTGCGCACCCGCGACTGGAACCTCGAACCCGGCGGACAGCGGGACGCCCTGGTGCTGTTCAACGACGAATTCTACGAGCTGACGATCCACTGCGTCGGGCGCGAGACCGTCTCATCCTCGCTCGGCACCTTCTCCACCCGCGTGCTGGAGCCCCGGATGGAGAAGACCGCCCCCAAGGGGATGTTCCGGCGCGGCGGCACGGTCCGCGTCTGGATCGCTGAGAATCGCCGGCGGCTGCCGGTTCGTTTCAGCGTCGAATTCAAGGTGGGCCGCGGCGTCGCCACGCTGACCGGGCACCGCCCGCCCCCTAGCGATGCGCCGCCTGCTTATCCTTAGGAGCGGCGCCCTCGGCGACTTCCTCGTCACCCTGCCCGCGATCGCGCTGCTGCGGCAGCGCTGGCCGGAAGCGGAGATCGAGCTGATCGGTAACCCCGTCGCGGCCGCGCTCGCTCAGGCCCGCGGCCTGCTTGACCGGGTACATCGCGCCTCGTCCGCCCGCTGGCTGCCCTTGCACGGACGGGAACCCCTGCCTCCGGACCTCCAAGCCTGGCTCAGCAGCTTCGACCTCGTCCTGAACTTCCAGCCGGACCCGGCCGGTGAACTCGCCGCCGGTTTCCCGCTGCGGCCGGGACAAAGGTATCTTGCGGGCGCGCCCCACCCGACCGCCGGTCCCGCCGCCGCCCACTTCTGCGCTCCGCTGCAGGAGCTTGGCCTGCCGCCCGGGGCGTTGGTCCATCCGCTGGCGCCCCTCGCCGCGCCGGATCCGGGCCCGCGCCCGGTCGTGATTCATCTCGGCAGCGGCTCCGCGCGCAAGAACTGGCCCGGCGAACGCTGGCTGGAGTTAGCCATCCAGCTTACCGGACCGTTGACGATTCTGCTCGGTGAAGCCGAGCTTGCCCGGCCGCTGCCGGCTGCATTGGCCGCGGCCCGTGCCGCCGGGGCGGACCGCGTGACAGTGGATGGCCGGGAACTTGACCTGCTCTGGCAGCCGCCGCTGGAGGACCTGCTCCGGCGGCTGGCGGGCGCCCGCGCCTTCCTCGGCCACGACTCGGGCGTGAGCCATCTGGCCGCTTGCGCTGGAGCACCCAGCCTCCTCCTGTTCGGGCCGACGGATCCGGCAATCTGGAAGCCCCCGGCCGAGAACGTGCGCGCGCTGCAAGCGGCCGGCGGACTCGAGTCATTAAGCGTGCCGGAAGTGCTCGCGGCGTGCAGCGGGCTGCTCCAGGCCGCATCCGGCTGGAAATAAGCCTTGCCTTAACTTTTCCCGGAGCGCTTTACTCCCCTTTTTCTCCATGAAAGCGACGATCAAGACCCAAGGCCAGCAGTTCATTGTCTCCGAGGGTGACATCCTAACCGTCAACCGCTATCCTGGCACCGAGAAGGGCGCCACCGTGGAGATCAAGGATGTGCTCGCGGCCGGTGAGGGCGAGGCCTTCAGGGTCGGGACGCCCACTTTGCCGGGCGCGGTCGTCTCGGCTACGATCCTGGAGAACAAGCGCGGCGAGAAGGTGATCGTGTTTAAAAAGAAGAAGCGCAAGGGAATGGAGCGCAAACGGGGTCACCGCCAGGAGCTTTCCGTCATCAAGATCAACTCGATCAAAGCCTAAGGAGAAACAAAGTCATGGCGCATAAGAAAGGTCAGGGAACATCTACCAACGGCCGCGAGAGTCACTCGAAGCGCCTTGGCGTGAAGCGGTTCGGTGGCCAGTCCGTCCTCGCCGGCAACATCCTCGTCCGCCAGCGCGGCACGAAGCTCCATCCGGGCAAGAACGTCGGCCTCGGCCGCGATTTCACGCTCTTCGCCCTCGCTGCCGGCACCGTGCAGTACGACAAGGCCCACCGCTCGGTGTCGGTCGTGACCGCCTGAGCGATCCCCGCTACCCCTCTACGGCCGGTTCCGCCTCGCGGAACCGGCCTTTTTCTTGCCCGCAACCCCGATGGGCGCACGCTGCCCCCACCCAACCTGATGCGCGTGTTCCTCCGTTGGCTCCCGATTGGCCTCGTCCTCTTGGCCCCCGCCGAAGCCGGCGCCCCCCCCTCGAAGATCCTCCACGTCGGGGTCGGCGTGGATCCGCAGGACCTCGACCCGCAGATCATCACCGGCATCCCCGAGGCCCGGATCCTTCGCGCCTTGTGCGAGGGACTCGTGATCATCGGTCCAGACGGGAACCTCGCCCCCGGCGTCGCCCATTCCTGGGAAGTATCGGCCGATGGCCTGCAACTGACCTTCCGGCTGCGCCGGGAAGCCCGGTGGTCGGACGGACGGCCTCTGACCGCCCGCGACTTCGTGGCCTCGTACCAGCGGATCCTCACCGCGGGGCTGGGCGCCCGGAACGCGGAACGCCTCTACCCGGTGGTCGGCGCCGAGGAATTCCATCGCGGACGCCTGACCGACTTCAACCGCACCGGTTTTGCCGCGCCGGAGGATCACCTCCTGCGCTTCACCCTGAAGCAACCCGCCACCTTTCTCCTGCAGCTCCTCACGATGCCCGAATGGCTGCCGGTGCCATTACACGTCATCACCCGCGTGGGAAAGCCCGACCAACCGGGCAACCGCTGGACGCGCTCGGAACACTTCGTGGGCAACGGCGCCTTCGCGCTGCGCACGTGGCGCCCCGGCCAGCCCCTCGTGGTGGCCCGCTCCCCCACCTAC